>Ga0181612_118439_pt1 | contig 37156 bp, 25 predicted proteins | sample HoacroProtozoa21_FD_119630 | JGI IMG/M metagenome (GOLD analysis project Ga0181612, IMG submission 119630) | Hoatzin crop microbial communities from Cojedes, Venezuel. Combined Assembly of Gp0051906, Gp0051904, Gp0051908
CTCAGGCGCTCGGCTTTGTCCGCCGTGTAGTAGAAGCCGTGAGTGGCCAGGTGGATAATGCCCGTGCGGCTCCCGCTCAGCGACTTGAACGCCTCCTCGGTAGCGGCGATGCGCGTGTAAACCCTTGACTGGGGCAGCAGCCGGTGGATGGCATCCACCTCGTCACCGGTATAGGGCAGGGGCGTCGCGCCGGCTCGCAGCAGGTCCACACCGCGCAGGGCGGTCGCACTGTTGTAGGCATACAGCGGCGCCTCGTCTCCCTTGTCCCGCTCAACGGCGGCAGCAAGCTGCTCCACCGTCGCGCCGTAGTCGATGTCGCCGTACAGCACCGCTCCGTTGCCGCGCTCGTGATTGCGGTTCGCCAGCTCGCGCGTTGACGACAGGCGATAAATGTTGTACGCCTCCATGCCGGGCAGGTACTCGATGCCCAGGCGGTGCAGCTCGCCCGACGGGGCGAAGTAGATGTTCTTGACGCCCGTCAACGCATCGCTTAACGGTCCCCACACCACCTCGGTCATTGCGGGGTCGGCGCTGAACGCCTGCTTGGCGTCAGCTTTGAGCTGTCCCTCTTCAAACATCGTCACCATCCGCGGCATTTCGTCCCCCTTGCGCAACGTCAACGCGATATAACGGATTTGATCATTCACGGTCGGGAACGAAAGAAACTCGATGGCAATATCATCGTCTTGAAGGTTGCTTTGCACATTCTGCCAAGTCAACCGCAAATTACGAGTAAAGTCACCGAAAGCGGTTGACATCCGCGCCAAATCACGCTCCTCCTGCTCAATCAACGCCCTCAACGAGTCACAATCCATCTGCCTTTCAGCAATCGGCTTCTCCAACTGCTTGTTCAGCATCACTTGATGATTCCTCAGTTCATCAAACTTCGCCAGGGCCGTAGCATCCCCACTCTCTTGTATCAGCTTCCGCATCTCCATCTCCGCATTCAGCAACAAGCCTTTGGCAAATAGTGCACAATTGTCATACACCACCCCCGTCTGCGCTGGATCATTAGCCCGATAAAATAACCGAGGGAAATACGTCGTGAAACCATATTCTTCTTTACCCCAAAACATCGCCCGCTCCACAGAATTTAACCCAGCAAAGGTCGATAATACATTATTTTGAGTAATAGCCATTGTACTTTTAGCATACTTGGTCGCCTCACTATAGTTCCCTAAATTAGCATAATAGCCAGCGAGGTTATTCAGATATGTAGCATAATCGGGATGCTCTGCACCGAGTATTCTCTTGCAGATTTTCACTGCTTCGGTGCCGAGTTTTACCGCTTCATCACTATTGCCAAGATCTGAATAATAAGTAGCGAGATTATTCAGAGATGCAGCATATTTTTCACTCTCCTCACCAAAACCCTTCTTGTATCTATCCATCGCTTCGATGCCGAATTTAACCGCTTCTTCATAATTGCCAAGATTGGAATAACTTACGGCTAAATTATTTATCGAATAGGCGACGTATGGGTGATCCAGACCATAAGCCATCATAGAGTAATCCACCGCCTCAATACCAATTCTAACCGCTTCATTGTAGTTGCCCAGATTGGAATAATAACCAGCAAGATTATTCAATGAAAGTGGATAATCGGGAATTCCTTGATAGAGGCTATGGTAGATTTCAGTTGCTTCGGTGCCAAGGCGTACCGCCTCATCGTAGTTGCCTAAATACGCATAATAGCCTGCAAGGTTAGCCAACGACGTAGCATAATATATGTGCTCCGTTCCAACTGTTTGCTTATAAATTTCTAAGGCTTTGGTACCATTGCTGACAGCTTCATTATAGTTACCCATGTGTGAATAATACAGGGCAAGGTTGGACAGCGATTCAGCATAATCTTGGTGATTCTCGCCAAGGACTTTCTTACGGATTTCCATCGCTTTGGTGCACAAGTTAAAGGCCTCATGATAGTTGTCAAAAGCTGAATAACACTGAGCAAGGTTAGACAGTGATGTAGCATACATAGCATACAATGAATTATCAGTGCCGACAATCTTCTTATAGATTCCTACCGCTTCGGTACCAAGACGCATCGCTTCGTCAAAGTTACCCAAATTGAAATAATAGCCAGCCAGGTTAGCCAAAGAGGTAGCATAGTTGGGATGTTCCGTACCGACCTCTTTCTTATAGATTTCCATGGCTTCTGTGCCAAGACGTACTGCATCATCGTACATACCCAAACTGGCAAAATCGCGTGCGCTGTTCATTAACGAGGCGGCGAAACTGAGATACTCAGAGCCAGTGTCCTTCTTATAGATTTCCGTCGTATTGGTGTCAGGACGTCCTATCTCATCGCAATTTCCATGAGCATCACCAGTTTTAGAATCGACATTCCCCTGCTCTGCTATTTTTTGATTACATACATAAGAAGAGAGTTCACCAAGGGGATGTCCTTGTTCGGCAGCTTTTTGATACCAATATGCGGCTTTAGTATAGTCTTGAGTAACTCCTCGTCCCATTTGATAGCATGCTCCTAACGAGTATTGGGCATTAGGTTCTCCTTGTTCGGCAGCTTTTTGATACCAATATACAGCTTCATTATAATCTTGAGTAACTCCTTGTCCGGTTTCATAACATTCACCTAAAGCATTTTGTGCTCTAGCATATCCTTGCTCGGCTGCTTTCTGAAACCAATATACAGCTTGTGTAAAGTCTTGAGCAACTCCTCGCCCAGTTTTATACCATCCTCCTAAAAGGCATTGGGCATCTATGACTCCTTGCTCGGCAGCTTTTTTAAACCAATACACAGCTTGCGCCTCGTCTTGTTCAACTCCTTGTCCGTTTTGATAACATACTGCTAAATCATGTTGTGCCGTGGGATCTCCTTGTTCCGCAGCCTTTTGAAACCAATATGAAGCTTGAGAATAGTCTTGAGTATTATAATAATACGTTCCTAAATTATATTGGCCATATACATCGCCTTGTTCAGCAGCTTTTTTAAACCAATACTCAGCTTGAGTATTATCTTGCGCTACTCCTTGACCATTTATATAACAAAGCCCCACAACTCTTTGCGCTTCTGCTAATCCTTGCTCGGCTGCCTTTTGGTACCAATACATAGCTTGTGAATCATCTTGTTGAACTCCTTGCCCATAGGAATAGCATACACCTAAACCATATTGGGATAATGTAAATCCTTGCTCGGCAGCTTTTTTAAACCAACACACAGCTTGTGAGAAGTCCTGCACACTCCCTTGACCATTATAATAACATATACCTAAATCATATTGGGCAGCAGCAACTCCTTGTTCTGCTGCTTTCTGATACCAGAAGGCGGCTTGTGTGTAGTCTTGTGCAACACCTTGGCCATTGTAGTAGCAATAGCCTAATGCGTATTGAGCAGCGGCATTTCCTTGATCTGCTGCTTTCTGAAACCAGAAGGCGGCTTGTGTGTAATCTTGTGCAACCCCTTGGCCATTATAATAGCAACCGCCTAATTCGAATTGGCCTTGCGCATCTCCTTTCTGAGCAGCCTTCTCGTACCACGAGGCAGCATCTGAATAGGATTGCGGATAACCATTTATGCCTTTAAAGTAATTATTACCTTTCTCCACTTCTGGCGAGACAGTTCCAGCTGTGCACAAAATGAAAGTGAATAAATAAAGCACAAAGGGTATGACAAGATGTTTCATAACATTACAGCTTTTAACGTTTATTATTGTGATGTGTTAGACTACAAAGATACGAATAATATTTTAATTTCAACTTCTCTTTCAATTGAAATAATCTTTTGAACAAATTTAGTAGAGGCCGTGCGGTATGGAGGTTGGTGTGGCGTGGTAAGCCCCCTCCTGGGGTGGTGGCGGGAGTGGGTTAGTAGGTCTTGATGGTCACCTTGATTGGTATAAAAACGGTATGCCATAGAGGTGTAAATTGTTGTTGCCAGTCTGTTCCCAAAAGGCCAGCAGGGGGTATCTAAAAAGAAAAGCGTGGGAACTATTGTCTCGTTATCATCTTGAGGCCGACCAAAGCCCACTACCAAATAACGAACAATAGACCCACGTCTGGATATATAAAGTCTTAAATGGACTAACATAACCAAGACGTGAGCGCCATTGCCGATTACCTCTGGTAGTTGAAATATTGGTCGTTTCAAGATGAGATAATGTCCAATAACGCTTTCACGTTAAATTTCTAACATGTCACAGCGCCGGGGGCGCTGTGGGGTGCCGCTGCACCGTGGGGCAAAGTTAGTAAAAAAAAGTGAGGGAGGGAAATTTTTTGAGTTAAAAATGCGTGACGTGGGGGAGATTTTGTGTCGGTCGGGCAGGAACGCTTGGGAAGACGATGTGGCAAGGGGGGGAGACGACAACAGCGCAACCTCACACTGGTTGCGCTGCTGTTGTGTTGTGGTGATGCCCCACCCTGAGGGGGGATGCCCGTGTTGTCACTTGCCGCCGCCCTGCACGTTGCGCACTTGTCGCTGAAACTCAAAGGGTTTCTTGATGTATCGCAGGGCGATGGTGCCAGCCCCGGTGCCCGAAGCCACGATTGTTCCATAGTTGAAAATGCGTCCCATGAGCCCCTGCTCGACGATGATGCTCTCGACCTTGCCGATGACAATCTCGTGGGTGTGGCGGTGTATCCATCCGTGGCTGTGAAACAGTCGCTTGTCGCTCACAAAGATGGTGGTTGTGAGATTGCGTATCAGGCTTCCCAGCTGGCAATAGGCCACCCAGCTGAGCTCGGGCTGATAGACGATGGTCTCGCCTTGTGCAATGACTTTTTCTATCTTCATATCGCTAAAATTTTAAAAAAATTGGTTGTTATTGTGCAAAGTTATATCAATAATTCCACATTTATTCGTAATTTCGCCCCAAATTTTCAAGTTAGACATCAAAAAAGTCAAAAACAACATGAGCAAAGACACGAATAAGGCCGAAGAGTATGTGCGTCAAACAGGGAGCCTCAAGCAACGCCTGTCGCGGGTGAAAGCCACCCGCTGGTGCCGGTTTGGCATCGTCGCGGCCATCTATGTGCTGTGGACGGTGTGGATGGGCAACCCGTGGCTGCTGCTGGGCCTGTTGCTGCTGGGCGACATCTATCTGACCCAATTCCTGCCGTGGGGCGCGTGGAAAGGCATCAAGAACCCGTTGCTGCGCACCATCATGAGCTGGATTGACGCCATCGTGTATGCCCTGGTGCTGGTCTATTTCCTGTTCTTGTTTGTGGGTCAGAACTTCCAGATACCCTCGTCGTCGCTCGAGAAGACGCTGCTCACGGGTGACTTCTTGTGGGTGAACAAGTACACCTATGGTCCGCGCGTGCCGCAGACGCCGCTGCACTTCCCCCTGGCCCAGAACACGTTGCCCTTGCTCAACTGCAAGTCCTATATCGAGAAGCCACAACTCAAGTATCATCGCCTCAAGGGGTTGCGCAACGTGGAGCGCATGGACATCGTGGTGTTTAACTTCCCCACAGGCGACACCGTGGCGTTGAATTGTCCCAATCCCGACTACTACACGCTGTGCTACCAGTATGGCCGCGAGGCGGTGCGCTGCAACGAGGCGAAGTTTGGCAAAATCGTCTATCGTCCCGTTGACCGCCGCGACAACTATGTGAAACGCTGCCTGGGTCTGCCCGGCGAGACCATCCAGATCAAGGACGGCATCGTGTATGCCAACGGCAAAGCGGTGGAGCAGCCCGCATCGGTGCAGTACAACTACTATGTCAGCACCAACGGCACCCCCATCAGCGACGAGCTGTTTGACGAGCTGGGCATCAGCCAGGAGGACCGTCACATCGCCGCCCGCATGGGCATGCAGGGCACACAGTATGTGTTGCCGCTGACCAGCGACATGGTCAAGCGATTGCAGCAGGAGTCCTGGGTGGGCGACATCCAGCGCATCCAGCCCGCCGTTGACGAGGCTGTCTATACCTTCCCCCTGGGCAAGAACTATGGCTGGACCCACAGCAACTATGGCCCGCTGTGGGTACCCAAGAAGGGCTCGACCGTTGAGCTGACGGTGGAGAACCTGCCGCTGTATGAGCGCTGCATCCGCAACTATGAGGGCAACACCCTGCAAGTGCAGGACGGCACCATCCTCATCAACGGCAAGGCCACGACGACCTACACCTTCCAGATGGATTACTACTGGATGATGGGCGACAACCGCGACAACTCGTCCGACTCGCGCTACTGGGGCTTTGTTCCCGAGGACCACATCGTCGGCACGCCCAGCATCATCCTCATCTCGTTTGACAAGGACCACAGCCTGCTGGACGGTGGCATCCGCTGGAACCGCATCTTCAAGACGCCCAATCCCGACAAGCGTTGACCGCGATGTCACTCCCCCACCCGACAGCCGTCATCACTGGCAGCATGTGTGCCGCCAGCGTGCGTTGCTATGCCGCGGCGTTGCGTGCTGGCACGTTGCTCATCGACATCGACGAGGTGCGCCTGCCCTTGCGCCACAGCCACCACCGCTATCGCGTGGACGGCACTGGCGGCGTGCAGACGCTGACCGTGCCGCTCACGGGCCCGACCAACAACATGGCGACCCCCCTGAGCGAGGTGCGCCTGTCGGAGCATGGCGACTGGCGACGGCTGCACTGGGGAGCGCTCTACTCGGCATATGGCCGCTCGCCCTACTTTGACTATGTTGCCGACGACTTGCATCGCGTGATTGTGGAGGGACGTCAGCAAGGTCTGCACGAGTTCAACAGCCAGTTGCATCAGGTGATAGTCGAGTTCATGGACCTGCCACTGGTCACCCGCGAGCTGCAACGGGGCGAGGCGACCCAGGGGATGCTGGACCTGCGCGGTCGCATTGCCATGAAGCGCCCCGACAATCTGGCGATTGCCACAGTCCCCTATTACCAGATGTGGGCGAGCCACCACGGTTTCCAGCCCGACTTGAGCATCCTGGACCTGATGATGAACATGGGCCGCGAGGGCATCGTGGTGCTCATGCAGATGTCCCGCGAGCTGTAGCCCCCTGCCACTGGCCACCATTTTTTCACCCAGATTTCCACTTTTTTGTGCCATTTTGTTGCAGGATTGACAAATTAACTGTACATTTGTCACGCTTAATTCACAACAAGTAACACCTCTAACATCTATTTAAAAAAAATCACATGAACAAGCTATCAACCCTCTTGACCCTCGCCGCATGGTGCGTGAGCCTGAGCTTGCACGCCGTTCCCGCCATGCCTGGCTACCGCACATTTGTGCAAAGCGACGGCACCACCATCGAGGTGCAACTCATGGGTGACGAGTACAACCACAGTTTTGTCACCCGTGACGGCCTGACCGTTGAGCGAGCCGCCGACGGCGACTTCTATTATCGCACCGCTGCCGGCTTGTCGTCCATGCAAGCCCACAACGACGGGGAGCGCGACAGCAACGAGCAAGCGTATGTGAACACGCAACGTTCCCAGCTGACACTGGCGTCGCTCATGTCACCCGCCATGCTGCGACAAGCCCGCCTGGGAGCCACCAGCAGCGTGCCGCTGGCTCCCACCGTGGGCAAGCCCAAAATCCCCGTGCTGCTGGTGAACTTCAAGGACATCCGCTTTGCCCACAGCAAGGCCGAAATCACCGAAGCCCTGCTCAGCGGCGCCAAGAGCGTGGGCCAGTACTTTAGCGACCAGTCCAATGGCAAGTATGTGCCACAGTTTGACGTGTATGGCATGTACACGCTGAGCGGCAACCGCTCGTCCTACGGCGGCAGTGACAGTGGCGGCACCGACGAGAAGCCCGCCAGCATGACACGCGAGGCGTGCCAGCTAGCCACCGATGTTGATTTCTCACAATATGACACCAACGGCGACGGCTATTGCGACGTGGTCATCATCATCTATGCCGGCGTGGGACAAGCCCAGTCGGCAGTGGGCGAGGCCGTGTGGCCGTGCCAGGGCACGATGACCGACTACAAGAGCAATGGCGACGGTAGCGGCGCGTTCACGCTCAACGATGTCAAGATTGACCGCTTTGCGGTGTTCAATGAGCTCAACCTGGACGGGAGCAGTGGCGACATCGACGGCATCGGCACCTTCTGCCACGAGTTCAGCCACTGCCTGGGTCTTCCCGACTACTATCCCACCAACGGTGCCAGCTACTATGGCATGGGCACCTGGAGCGTGATGGACTTTGGCTGCTACAACGACAACACCTATACACCCGTGGGCTATGGTGCCTATGAGAAGAATTATCTGGGTTGGCTGGAGCTCATCACTCCAGTTGCCAACACCCACTACACCCTGCCCGTGTTCAACCAGGGCAGCGAGGACACCGACCAGGCCGTGAAAATCACCTACGATGCCAGTGGCGGTGATGAATACTACATCCTGGAGTACCGCGCCCAGCAGGGTTGGGACAAGTACATCAAGGATGAGGGCATCCTGGTCACCCATGTGACCTATCTTGAAGACTACTGGACCTATAACGAGGTGAACTGCTACAGCACCCAGCTGATGACCATCATACCCGCCGACGGCACCGCCAGCGACGGCAGCGAGACCACCGACCTGTATGGCGAGAGCAACCATGAGCTCACCGACGATTCCTCGCCCGCCGCGACAGGTCAGTGGGGAGGCACGACGGGATATATGGGCAAGCCAGTCACCGACATTTGCCTCAACGACGACGGCACCGCATCATTCTGGTACATCAAGGGTGATGGTGCCACATTGTCGGCCAGCCCGCAGACCGTGGCATTTGGCGAGGTGGCGCTGGGCAGCACTGCCAGCAAGATATTCACCGTGCGCGGCACCGACTTGAGTGGCGATGTCACCATGACGCTCACCGATGCCAGTGGCGTGTTCACCCTCGACAAGACATCGGTGACCGCCAGCGAGGCCGCCCAGGGGGCAGCCGTCACCGTGACCATGGATGCCGCTCGACTGGGCGATTACAGTGCCACGGTCACGCTCTCCAGCCCTGGTGTTGACGATGTTGTCATCACCCTCACGGGCACCGCCGCCATTGTCAAGGAGACCCCCGTGCTGCATCCCGCCGACACCACACTGGTCACCGCCCACTCGTTCACCGCCCAATGGGATGGTGTTGAGGCCGCCAGCAGCTACACCTTGCAGGTCAACAAGATTAACACTGGCGACGAGGAGGTTGAAGTGATATATGAAAACGTGCTCAGCGAGAGTTTCCCCTATGCGACCGAGAACAGTAGCCGTGCCCGCAGCAACATCGACGGGTTGTGCAGCACCACGGGATGGAGCGGCACCAACGTGTATGAGGCAGCCGGCGGGCTGCGCATCGGTGGCGGCGGCACGGGTTCGCTCACCACACCGCCCCTGGACATGACCCACAGTGGCGGCAAAATGACCATCGTGTTTGGTGCCAAGCCCTACAGCAGCGACAGCGATGTGCCCGTCACCATCACCTGTGGCGAGTATAGCACCACGCTGACCATCAGCAGCAGCGGCACACAGACCGTTGTGCTGGATTGTGAGGCAGCCCCCAACCAGAAGGTGACCTTTGCGACCACCACTGCCAGCAAGCGTGTTGTCATCACCCAGGTGGACATCTACGCGGCCACCGCCGATGCCTCAACAACCATGCTCACAGCACCCGTCGAGAGCGGTGACAGCACCTCTCGCGTCATCTCGGGCATCACCAGCTTGAGCTACACGGTGACTGGCCTCCAGACGGGCACCTATGAGTACAAGGTCATGGCAACCTACAGCGACGGCACCCAGAGCGCGTGGAGCAACATCGAACAAGTGACGCTCACCGAGGGCACTGGCCTGCGTGGCGATGTTGACATGAATGGCGTGGTTGACATTGCCGACGTCACCGCACTCATCGACTATGTGTTGAGCCACGACAGCACGGGCATCAGCCTGGTCAATGCTGAGTGTGACGGCAACGAGGGCATCGACATTGCCGATGTCACCGCACTCATCGACTATGTGTTGAGCCGCACCTGGTGAATGGCCGCAAGGGGACGCATCACAACCGCCCAAAAGGCTCAAAAATGCATATTATAGAATATTATTGCAATCTTTTTTGGTCAATTGGACAAACTTTGCTACCTTTGCAGTCGATATTCCAACAAAGCCCCCATAATTGGGGCAACAAGATAATTTCTTATATCATTTAGTCTAAATTTCCCTACGTCATTGGGCCGTGAGATCGCATGGGAATGTAAAATCTCGGTTGCAATGGCAATGTGAAGGCACCGCGTGACCACGCAGTGCCTTCATTTTTCTTGTCATCACATGGATTGCTTCGCTGCAACCCTCATGAGCCCGGCAACGGCCGCTGGAGCGATTTTTGCAGGACATGAGGTGATTTTTAATGAGCGAGAGGGTTGGTTATAATAAAAAATGTGTACCTTAGCGGCACAAATGAGATTATCAACCTATAAAACAAACGACGTTATCGACTATGATTGCACGATTGATTATTTCGGCACTGGCGGTGGGTGTGACGGCACTGACGCTGGATGGTGTGACGGTCAACCCGTGGTGGTGGGCCGTGGTGGTGGCTGTGGTGCTTGGGTTCATCAACGCATGGATTAGACCCATTGTCAAGTTGCTGGCACTGCCTGTCAACATCCTGACGCTGGGACTGTTCACACTGGTCATCAATGCCGCCATGGTGCTGCTGTGCTCATGGTTGCTGGGGCCACACTTTGAGGTTCAAGGCTTCTGGTGGGCGTTGGCATTCAGCCTCGTGCTCACCATCGTGGGGTGGTTTCTCAACCTCATCTTCCCCAGCAAGGGCTAACCGCCCTCACTCGTCCTCAAACCTGATGGCATTGCGGCTTGTGCTCTCGATGCGGCGATTGCGCCAGCACCGACGGCACAGTGCCACATACTTGTCGTTGCCGCCAATCTCGACCTGGTCACCCAAGGTGACAATGTTGCCGTTGCTGTCGATGCGAGCGTTAATGATGGTCTTGCGTCCACACGAGCAGGTGGACTTGATCTCGTCGATGCTGTCCGCCAGCTCAAACAACCGTCGCGACCCCTCAAACAGGTTGGACTGGAAATCGGTGCGCAACCCATAGCACACCACATTGACCCCAAAGTCATCCACCACGCGCGCCAGCTGGTCAATCTGGTGGGCACTCAGGAACTGGCACTCGTCGATGAGCACCCAGTCCTTGACGATGCCCGATTTCTCAAACACTCCCTTGAGAAATTCATACAAGTCGGTATCGGGATAAATCCACGAGCAACGGCGCTCAATGCCGATGCGCGAGCGTATCACGTTGTCCTTCTCACGGTCGTCGATGATGGGCTTCATGCACAGGTATTGCATGCCACGTTCCTCAAAGTTGTAGGCTTGTGTGAGCAACAGCGCGGTCTTGGCCGAGCCCATGGTGCCATATCTGAAGTAGAGTTTTCCTACTCGATTCATTGCTATTGTGTTGCGGGTTAATGAAAAGTTGGTCAGTGGATGCCCGATGTTGCATCCGACGGAACAAAAGTAGTGCTTTATTGCCAATGGATGGCACAAAACGAGTCAAAAGTTATTAACATTTTCGTTTTTTTAGAATTGGAAATAGATGAACTGGGTTGTGCGCCCCAGGCTCGCCACAGCAATGCACAACAGCAGCCCCCAATAGATGCCCCACCGCACCACCACCGACCCAGGCAGACGCTGCAAGGGGAACTCCTGATGCCGCCCCAACCACTCAATCACAAAGAACGGGACGATAAACCACACCGATGTCATGCCAGCGGGAAGCACCTGCCAGCTGCCATGCAACAGCGTGTTCACAATCTGCCCCAAGTGACCGATGCCAGTGGCACGGAAAGCAAGAAACACCAGGGCAAAGGTGACAAAGGTGAGCAGGCACTGCGGCAACTCGCGCCACGTGGCCACCGCCGTGGCAGGACGGCGGCGCGGCAGGAACACAAACGGCAACAGCAACAACCCGTTGATGATGCCCCACAGCACAAAGGTCCAGTCGGCACCATGCCACAAGCCCGACAACGCAAACACCACCATCGTGTTGACACACGTGCGCCAACGTCCACGACGCGAGCCACCCAACGGAAAATAGACATAGCTGCGAAACCACGTCATGAGCGAGATGTGCCAACGCTGCCACAACTCCTTCATGTTGCGCGAGAAAAACGGGTAGTTGAAGTTGGGCTGCAACCTGATGTTGAGCAGTCGTGCCGAGCCAATGGCAATGTCACTGTAGCCCGAAAAATCGGCATAAATCTGCACGGCAAACAGCATGGCCGCCCACAACATGGCAGGCGCACCCTGACCACACGGGTTGTCAAGCAAGCGGTCAACATGATAACCCACACCGTCGGCAACAATCACCTTCTTGGACAAGCCCCACAGCAACTGGCGCATGCCCGTCACCGCCGTGTCATAGTCAAACCGCTTGCGCTGCAGGAACTGTGGCAACAGATTGCTGGCACGCTCGATGGGACCCGCCACCAGTTGCGGGAAAAACGCTATAAACACGCCAAACGCCACCACATCGCGCGTGGGTCGCACATCGCCACGATAGACATCGATGGTGTAGCTGATGGCCTGAAATGTGTAGAAACTGATGCCCACCGGCAGCAAGATGTTCAATGTGGGCCAGTCGGGAGAGAACCCAAACAGATTGAACAGATGCACCAGACTGTCACGCATGAAGTTGAGGTACTTGAACGCCGCCAGAATGCCCATGTTGAGCACGACGTTGGCACCCGCCCACAAGCGGTCATGCCGCGAGCGGTCGCCACGCATCATCAACGCACTGCCCCACGTGGTGGCACTCGTGAGCACGATGAGACCCAGCATGCGCCAATCCCACCAGCCATAGAACAGGTAACTGGCACACAACAACATCATGTTCTGCCAGCGCAGGCGGTCGCGCAGCAGCCAGTAGGCCACAAACACCATCGGCAGAAACAATGCATATGTGTAAGTATCAAACTGCATGGAACACGGTCACAAGATTTTCAATGCGATAGCGGCACACGCCTCGGCATCGCTCAACGCATTGTGATGATGGGTCAGCTCATAGCCGCATGCCGCAGCCACAGTGGGCAGGCGATGGTCGGGCAGCGACTTGCCAAACACGCGGCGGGCAGCATGCAACGTGCAGTAGAACTGGCAACGGGGCCACGCCATGTCATAACGTGCCATTGCCGCCTTGAGGCAGCCCTTGTCAAACCCCTTGTTGTGTGCCACCAGCGGCAGGTCAGCCACCAGTGGTGCGACCTCCTGCCACACCTCGTCAAACGGTGCCGCCTCGTTGGTGTCATTGCAGGTCAGCCCGTGCACCCTCACGTTCAAGTAGCTGTAGTAGTTAGGCTCAGGACGCACGAGGCGATAGACCTTGTCGGTCACCACCCCGTCGCGCACAACCACCACCCCCAGCGCACAGATGCTGCTGGGCTGACGGTTGGCAGTCTCCACATCTATGGCTGCAAAATCCTGCATCGTCAACATTGATTGATTAACGGTGCAAATGTACACACTTTTTGCCATTGTTGCAACACCAGCCAGTCTAAAAGCGCCCTCACAATCACCCGTCACGTGGACAACACACCCCACAATAAGAGCCCAAAAGCGTTCAAAATGCCCTCAAACGCCACCACATTAAGGTAATTTTTGCGGTTTTAACGAGTTAAATTTTGCCAATTAAAAAAAACTTTATAATTTTGCAGTCGCTTTTTCGCAAACAAGCGGCATTTTGGCCCATTCGTCTATCGGCTAGGACGCAAGATTTTCATTCTTGAAAGAGCAGTTCGATTCTGCTATGGGCTACTTTTATCAACTAATTAAAATCGTTATATACAAGACATTATGGCAAACCATAAATCAGCGCTGAAGCGCATCCGCCAGAGTGAGGCACGCCGCCTCCGCAACCGTTATTACAGCAAGACCATGCGCAACGCCGTGCGCAACATCCGCAAGATGACCGACGCCAAGGAAGTTGCCGAGGCCCTGCCGCGCGTTACCGCCATGCTCGACAAGTTGGCTGGCAAGAACGTGATTTCCAAGAACAAGGCTGCTAACCTCAAGAGCAAGCTGGCGATGCACGCCAACAAGCTTGCCGCTCCGCAAGCCTGACAACCCCCTGACGGCTCAACAGCCGTCACTCGTGCGGCCCATTCGTCTATCGGCTAGGACGCAAGATTTTCATTCTTGAAAGAGCAGTTCGATTCTGCTATGGGCTACCGCAGCAAGGTGTTCAGTGTGTCCCCGTGACACACTTGACGCTTTGCTTTTGTTGTTGCATGATGCGCAACACTCCTGCCCTGCCCCGTGCCGTTGATGACAATTGACTGGTGAGGGTGGCAAGGCATTCATCATCAGCCACACTAGCCTCACCTGCCACCATCGCTGAAGCCTTCATCACCCATCAGGACGGCAGAAAATCAAGTCATTGTGACATCAAGCAGTGCAAGGCAATTAGCCACCAACAACTTGTGAACCAGAAAAATATCAACGCAACATGTCGGCAACACGCTGCACCGCAGCGACGAAACGGCTCACCTCGTCAAGCGTATTATAGACCGCAAACGATGCCCGCACCATGCCCTGCACGCCATAGCGTGCCATCAACGGCTGAGCACAATGGTGACCCGTGCGCACAGCAAAGCCCAACTTGTCGAGCAACAGCCCCATGTCATAGCTGCTGATGTCGCCCACCAGAAACGACACCACGCTGCTCTTGTTGGGTGCCGTGCCAAACAGCCTGATGCCCTCGACCTGCTGTTGCAGCCCCACTGTGGCGGCAGTCACCAGCTCGCGCTCGTGGGCGGCAACACGCTCGATGCCCAGGTGTTCCATATAGTCGATGGCGGCACCAAACGCCGCAATATCCACAAAATCGGGCGTTCCCGCCTCAAACTTGAACGGCAGGTCGGCAAACGTGGTGCGTTCAAACGTCACGTGCCCAATCATCTCGCCGCCACCCTGATAGGGCGGCATCTGCTCCAGCCAGCGACGCTTGCCATAGAGCACCCCCACGCCTGCGGGACCATACATCTTGTGGCTTGAGAAGGCATAGAAGTCGCAATCCAGATCCTGCACGTCAACACGCAGGTGAGGCGTGGCCTGGGCACCGTCGAGCAGCACCGGCACGCCGTGCCGGTGGGCTATCTCCACCATCTGTTTCACAGGATTGATGGTTCCCAGCACGTTAGACACATGAGCCAGAGCCACAAACCGCGTGTTGTCGGTGAACTGGTCATCATAGGCCTGCAAGTCCACCTGCCCGCTGTCATCGATGGGCACCACACGCAACCTGATGCGCTTGCGATGGCCGATGAGCTGCCACGGCACGATGTTGCTGTGGTGTTCCATCACCGTGACGATAATCTCATCGTCGTTGAACAGCATCTCGCCAAACGACGACGCAACCAGGTTGATGCCCTCGGTGGTGCCGCGCGTGAAGATGACCTCCTGCACACTGCCCGCGTTGATGAAGCGCCGCACCTTGTCGCGCGTTGCCTCCACCAGGTCGGTCGCCTCTTGCGAGATGGTGTGCACGCCACGGTGCACGTTGGCCTTGTGCTGATAGTACATCTGTTCGATGGCCTCGACCACACACCGCGGCGTCTGTGACGTGGCGGCGTTGTCCAGATAGACCAGCGGCTTGCCGTCTATCTCGCGTTCCAGGATGGGATACTCGGCGCGTATCAGGTTGCTTTCCAGTGGTGTCATGATGTGATGCTGTTGTGATGTTGAGGTTCGGTTTTTACTGACTATTGTTGTTGAGGGGTGTTCAAGCTGTCCACGCCACAGCCGTCGGCACAGCCTTCACAATTGCTCAGGGTGCCGGAAAACCGCTTCTCGACCAGGTGGTGCAAGCGGTCCTTGAGAGCTGGCATGCGCACGCCATCAACCACATCGGCGACAAACGCTTGCATCAGCAGGCGGCGTGCCTCGTCAAGTGGGATGCCGCGGGTGCGCATATAGAACAACGCCTCCTCGTCGAGCTGACCCACCGCCGACCCGTGAGAACACATCACGTCATCGGTATAGATTTCGAGCTGCGGCTTGGTGTACATGCGTGCCGTGGGCGAGCCGCACAGGTTGCGGTTGCCCTGATAGGCCTCGACGCGGGGGCAACCGGGTTGCACCAGTATCTTGCCAGCAAACGCACCCACCGCGTTGTCGTTGAGCACATACTTGAACATCTCGTTGCTGTGGCAGCGGGGGGCATTGTGGGCAATGTGGGTGTGGCTGTCCACGTGCTGTGAGCCGCTGGCGATGGTCATTCCCAGCAGCTGCGTTTCGGCATGCTCGCCGTTGACCTCCACATGATAGTTGTTGCGGGTGAAGCCGTTCATGAGCGTGATGCCGTCCACCAGCACGTTGCTGCCCGCCTGCTGGTCCACCACCAGCGTTGACACGCGGCTAGTGAGCGGTGTGCTCTCCTCCAGGTCATAGTAGTCCACCGTGCTGCCCTCCATCGCCACAACCTCGACCACCTGACTGCTCAGGTAACGGTGCACGGCGTTCTGGGTGTGGTCACACACCAGCACGCGCACACTGGCACCCTTGCCCACCACAATGAGCAAGCGGCGCACCGACATCAGGTCCATGTCGGCGTTGAAGATGTTCACCAGCTGGATGGGACGCTCGGCCACCACGCCATCGGGCACCCACACCAGCAGCCCATCCTGCGCCAGCAGGGTGTTGAGCGCCACCGTGGGGTCGTCCAGCGTAGCCAGTGTGCCATAGTAACGCTCCAGCAGCTCAGGATGATGGACGGCAGCCTCGCTGAAAGGCTCCACCACCACCTGCCCCGCATTGCGCTGGGCCAGCGGCGTGGTGTGGAACGTGTCGTTGCTGGCATAGTACAGGCACGTGCTCATGTTGGGCACATCACAGCGAAACGCCTCGGCAGGGTTGGCGTCAAACGGCAAGCGGCGGATGTTCACGCCATAGTCTGGCGCATAGACCGCATCCAGGTCGGTCGCCTCATAGTCCTCGCTGCCCTTGCGCGGCAGGCGGGTTCCCTGCAAGGCACGGCGGGCGGCGGCACGCAACGCGTTGAGCGCAGCGGGCGACTGGCGCTCGATGTCCTGACGATGGGCGTCAAACAGGTCGATGTATTGTTGCAGGGCGTTCATCACTGCGGCATTTGCGGTTGGTTATCCACTTGCTCCTTAATCCAGTCATAGCCCTTCTCTTCCAGCTCCAATGCCAGCTCGGGACCCGCGCTCATGACGATGCGCCCCTTGTACAGCACGTGCACGCGGTCGGGCTTGATGTAATCCAGCAGACGCTGATAGTGGGTGATGACGATGGTGGCGTTGTCGGCACTCTTCAGGCGGTTCACGCCATCGGCAACGATGCGCAGGGCGTCGATGTCCAGACCGCTGTCGGTCTCGTCCAGGATGCTCAACCGCGGCTCCAGCATCGCCATCTGGAAAATCTCGTTACGCTTCTTCTCACCACCGCTGAAGCCCTCGTTCACCGCCCTGGATGCCAACTTGTTGTCCAGTTGCACGATGGCACGCTTCTCGCGCATGAGTTTCAGGAACTCACTGGCACTCAGCGGCTCCTGACCGTGATATTTGCGCTTCTCGTTCATGGCGGTGCGCATGAAGTTCACCATCGAGACCCCTGGAATTTCAACAGGGTACTGGAAACTCAGGAACAGACCCTCGTGGGCGCGGTCCTCGGGCGACAGCGACAGCAGGTCCTTGCCGCAAAACTCCACAGTGCCGCCGGTCACGGTATAGGCAGGATTACCCGTCAGCACCGCACTCAGCGTACTCTTGCCCGACCCGTTGGGGCCCATGATGGCGTGCACCTCGCCCGCGTTGACGGTCAGGTTCACCCCCTTCAATATCTCCTTGTCCTCAATCGAGGCATGCAAATCTTTGATAACTAACATATCTGTCGGAATAGTAAGTCGTTATTGTGTCTCTTTTCTGTCTGTTGTGATTTATCCCACGCTGCCCTCGAGCGAGACGCTGAGCAGCTTCTGTGCCTCGACGGCAAACTCCATGGGCAGCTTGGCCATCACCTCCTTGGCATATCCGTTGACAATCAGACCCACGGCATCCTCGGTGGGGATGCCACGCTGGTTGCAATAGAAGATTTGCTCCTCGTTAATCTTGCTGGTGGTCGCCTCGTGTTCCACCACCGACGTGTCGTTGCCCACCTCGATGACGGGAAACGTGTGGGCACCGCTGGTGTCGCTCAGCAGCAGGCTGTCACACTGGGTGAAGTTGCGGCAGTTGGTCGCACGGGGGGCCACCTTGACCATGCCGCGATAGCTGTTCTGGCTGTGTCCGGCGCTGATGCCCTTGCTCACGATGGTGCTGCGGCTGTTGCGTCCCAGGTGTATCATCTTGGTCCCCGTGTCGGCTTGCTGCCAGTTGCGCGTCAGGGCGACGCTGTAGAACTCGCCCACGCTGTTATCGCCCGCCAGGATGCAGCTGGGATACTTCCACGTGATGGCACTGCCGGTCTCGACCTGGGTCCACGACAGCTTGCTGTGGTCGCCGCGGCACAGGCCGCGCTTGGTCACCAGGTTATAGATGCCTCCCTTGCCGTCCTTGTCGCCAGGATACCAGTTCTGCACCGTGCTGTACTTCACCTCGGCACGGTCCTCAACGACAATCTCAACGATGGCGGCGTGCAGCTGGTTCTCGTCACGCATGGGAGCCGTGCAGCCCTCCAGATAAGACACATAGCTGTCATCGTCTGCCACAATCAGCGTGCGCTCAAACTGCCCCGTCTGGGCAGCGTTGATGCGGAAGTAGGTGGACAATTCCATGGGGCAACGCACCCCCTTGGGGATATAGACAAACGAGCCGTCACTGAACACCGCGCTGTTCAACGCGGCATAGAAGTTGTCGCTGTACGGCACCACCTTGCCCAAATATTTGCGCACCAGGTCGGGATAGTCCTTCACCGCCTCGCTCATCGAGCAGAATATCACGCCCAGCTCGGCCAGACGCTCGCGATAGGTCGTCTTGACGCTCACGCTGTCCATCACGGCGTCAACAGCCATGCCGCTCAGCCGCAGCTGCTCCTCCAGCGGGATGCCCAGCTTGTCGAACGTCTTCTTCAACTCGGGGTCGATTTCCTTCTGGTCATTCTCGCGCTTGTGGCGAGGGGCGGCATAGTAGCTGATGGCCTGGAAGTCAATGTCTGGCATCTTGAGGTGGCCCCATGTGGGCGGCGTCAGTGTCAGCCAGTGACGGTATGCCTTGAGGCGGAACTCCAGCAGCCACGACGGCTCGCCCTTGAGCTCGCTGATGCGGCGCACCACCGTCTCGTCAAGGCCCTGGGGGATGACGTCTGTGTCGATGTCGGTCACAAAGCCATACTTGTACTCGGCCTGTGCTGCCTCCTCGATGATTTGATTGCCTTTGTCAGGTTTCGTCGTTTCGGTTTTCATTGTCTTTTAATGCCCTTCAATCCGTGAAAGAGCCCACAAAGTTACAAAAATTAATTGATAGCGCGGCCATATTGCGCCATCACGCTGCAAAATTACGCCCTCTCCCTTGCCTCAATCGGCAACATTTGTGCTTTCTTGTGAAAATCTCATGCAAATCAACTTGAAAAAGCCTCACGCCGATTAAGCACTCCTCACGCCAATTTTCACGAATTAAAAACACGAATTAACTCTTATTTCTATAAAAAATAATTCGAACCCATTCGCGCCTAAAATTCGAGTCAATTCGAGTGAAAGCCACCCCAGGCGAAGAAAAAAATTCGCGTGACTAGCTATCCGCTCAATCGGCCCAATCTGCCCAATCTGCGTGAGATTTTAATGTAGAGAGGCGGGTGCAAGTGAATCCGCCCAATCCACATGAGCTAACCCCCTTAAGCCTTAAGCCCTAAGCCCCCGTGTCATCCAGAACATCTGTGTAATAAAAATCTGAGGATAATCTGTGTAATCCGCGTGAAACATATGCAAAACAGATGTGGGGGCGTCGAGACGACGCCCCCACACCGTTTTCTTCAATGAGATTTATTGTTATCTCTCATTACTTCACTACCTTGACAACACGCGTCGTGCCGTCACTGTAGCGGGTAACCATGATGTTCACACCGTCAAACGGGGTGCTCGAGCGCATACCCTGGGCGTTGTAGTAGGTCACGTCGGCCACGGTGCTCGTGGTGAGCTCGGTGATGCCCGTGCTCACGTTGGACGGATCGGCGAGTGCCGACTCAACAACATACCACATGTTGTCCGACTCCAGGCCATAGGCAGCGTTGTTGATGACGTTGGTCACGGGAGCAACGCTCAACTCTTTCTTCTTGTAGTAGAAGCGAACCAGGAACTTGAAGTCAGGAGCCTCGGTGTCGGTGTTGATAGCCTTGCTGGTGAACTGCAGGTCCTCCAGACGCTTGCTGAGCTCGCTGTTGGTGAAGTAGTCACCCAGCCATACGTACTCGCCGGCGGCATACTTGTTGTTGTCACTGTCAAGCAGGTTGTTGCCAACCACCCACACGCGATACATGTAGGGCTCATAAACATTGTTGCCGTCGTACTCATAAACGGCGGGCAGCGACGCAGTCATGTTCACCGAGGCGGTGAAGGTCGTGTAGCGCACGCCATCCACGGTCTTGCCCGTGCTGGGGTCATCCTGGACGATGTCCACATTCTCGATGCCTACCGAGCCGATGCCGGTGAACTTGATGTCGCAGCCGTAGGTGTTGAACAACGAGCCATCCAGACGACCATCGGCAAACGTGGTCATGATGGGCACATAGTAAGCGTCGTGGTCAATGAGCAGTGCACTCTCAACCATGTTCTCATCGTTGGTGTCGAAGTAGTCGATGAACCAGGTGCCGCTCTTGAACTCGTGAATCTCGCCACCAATCTGCTCCATGTAGGAGCCGTCGGCTTGACGCTGATAAACCTCCAGGGTCTGATCGGTGTTGACGGGCTTGCTATCCACGCCACGCACCAGGTCATAGGTCCAAATCTCGTTGCGGTTGCCCATCTGAACCCAATCCTCGGCATTGCCCACGTTAACGGTCAGCACGCGGTCCTTGTCCACCTCGTCAACCTCGTTCTGGGTGTAGAAGCCGCCTAGCGCGATGTTGGTCTTGAACACGGGCACGTCATACAGGTTACTGTAGGCCTCGTTGTCGGTGTTGCTCAGGCCGCCCTCGGCGATAACAGCCTGATAGCTATACTCGTAGGGGTGATTGTTGGCAGCGGTGCTGGCGCTGAACCAGTCGGCCAGCAGCACGCCGTTCAGATCCAGCAGGTCGCCCTCGTCGCTGTAGTTGAGCACGCCCTGCAGCGGAGCCACGCTCAGCGAACCGTCGTAGTCGTTGTTGTAGGCCACGGTGTAGCGCAGGCGGCCATTGCTTGCGGTCAACTCAACGGTTGCCCACAGCACAGTGTTGCCCTCGGTGTCCTGGCGATACAGCTCGACAGTGGTCGGCGACTTCAGGTCGGCGTAGGTGATGGTGTTGCCCTCATCACTATTGATGGTCATGTAGTTGCGATAGTTGTTGACCTCCTGGACCAAGTCATAGTCGCTCTCGTAGTGGTCGAAGACGATACGCAGGCGCTCGTTGGTGTCAAGGCCGGGGATGATAACAGTGGCCTGATTGCTCCATGCGGTGCTGTAGTTACCCTCGACGGGGCTACCCGATACCACGTAGGTGATCTCGTAGCTGTTCTCCTGGCGGGGCACGTCATAGATGTACTCCTGTAGGGCGGTCACGATTTCGCCAGCTTCACCCATGGCAATGGGGATGAGCACCTGGTCGCCATTCTCGTCGGTGGTGACGATGTACAGCGTGTAGTTCTCCACGATGTCGTTGTCGGCAATCTTGTCCATCGACGACGTCCACGTCACGTCAACAGTGCACTCGGTGTCGCGCACATCGGTCACCACGGCTTGCAGTGCCAGCGTGTACAGCAGCGTGAAGGGGGCGTAGTCCTGATTGTAGTTAGACCAATAGGCCGAGCTGGACGAGGCACTACTAATGCGGCGTCCATACACGTCCTCGGTGGGCACAACAGTGCGACCATCCACGGTGTAGGTGCGACCCCAGTCCCCACTCTGCTCAGTCGTCCAGTAGGCCAGACGATAGTCGGGGCAATAGAACTGCAAGTTGGTCAAGCCATAGTGGTCGGTACCTGCAAGGCCATTCATCGAGAAGTAGTGACCCAGCATGACCACCGACCGGCAGTCGTGAATCACGCTATAGGCAGTGCCGTTGTTGAACAGCTCGTTGTAGTAGTCGCTGGTCTCATCACCCTCGGTAGTGCCAGTGGGGCTGAACTGCTCAAACAGGCTCTTGAAGGGAATATACTCGCCGTAGGGGTAGCCGTAGTATTCCTCGTACTCCAGGACATCCTCATGCCTCTTGCGAGCCTGACCCTTGCCCAGGAAGAAGAAGCGGTTGAGCGTGCCACTGTAGTTGAACATCGTGCCCAGCGTCTTGTTTTCCTGTGAGCCCATGCGCAGACCGTCGGTGAGCAGCACGATGGAATCAACGTCGGCGGCAAAGAACTTGGCAAGACCCTCGGCATCCTTGTAGTACTGGGCGACGTAATATCCATCACTCGTTTCGTAAGTGAAACCCAGCACACTCGGATCCTTGGTCGCGTTGTCGTTCACAGCCACCAGCAGCAAGGTGTAGCCCTCCTGCTCGGGGGTGTAGTCACCAGCGGGGATGTCCCAACCGCCAGCGATGTCACCCGTGTAGTCCACAGGGTCCTCGCGGTTGCCATCCGCATCATAGGCCGAGTACCACGGGCCGGGCACGCGGGTGTCCATATACACTGCCTTGCACAAGGCAATCATCTGATAGGGGTCGGTCGCCGTCTCGGCTAGCGTGCTCGTGTGAGACACGCCATTGGCATCGGTCCAAGTGTAGGTAATCGCCTCGGCCTCGGCACGGCTCAGCGTCTTGTCGGGCAGCGACGACGGGTTGATGTCACCCAGCACAGGAGCCTTCTTGACCCTCTGCGGCAGGTTGAGCTTAGGCAGAGCCGGTCCTCCAGTCTCCGTAGCGATTTGAGCTTGCACACTCGTCCAACCCAATGTCAGCATCAGGCAGAACAACAAAGTAAATTTGTCTCTCATTTTGGTTGTTGATTTTAAAAAGTTTATAATAAAAACAAAACAGTAGTTAACACAATGCTATAATCCAGTGAATTGCCAGTTGCAATCCGCACAAAAACGGAAAATAATGGGGGGGGTAACAAGTTGACTATTATATACTTAGGTTATAACTACTCTAATTGCACACCACGCATTTCCCTTTTGCGTTTACAAAGTTATGCAAATAAGCTCAAACGCTTGTGCATTTTTTAGTTAAAAATATCTAATACCCATCAACATTCCAGCATCCTTGTTGCCCCCACCCCATTTTTTTTAATCTCACGCAGATTGAGGCAATTAACCCTCACGCGAATTAACTCTAATTTTTCACACGAATTGACTCGAATTAAAACTTTTAAAAAAATTCGAGTCAATTCGCGTGCCAGAATTTTTTTTTTGTGTTTTGTGTTTATTTTTGTGTGTTTTGTGTCTTTGTTTCGTGTCCTTACAGGGGCGTGGAGCAAACGAGCAACACCCCGCAGGGGTGTACGAGAAGGTAGCACCAGGTTACCGCAGTGAGCGCCAGCGAACGTAGGAACCTGGTGACACAGTGCACGTTAAGCTGGTACCTCGAAGAGGTGCACGAACGACATGGATAGCCACATTCGATTATGCTCGTGCCCCTCTGCGAGGTACCGATTATGGTCACGACAAGACACCAGCACTCCCCTCGCTGACGCTCAGGGTGTGCTGGTGCTACCTTATCGTACACCTCTTCGAGGTGCCCCCTCCCCAAAAAATGATGTTCCTGCCCATTCGCGTCAATTCGCGTGAAAAAGAAAAATAATTTGTGTGAAAAATTATCTGCTCAATCAGCCAAATCTGCGTGAGTCTAAAATTTGTGTGTTTTGTGTCTTTTTTCAGTGTGTTTTGTGTCTTAAATCTGTGTAATGAAAATCTCAGGCTAATCTGTGTAATCCGTGTGAAACATATGCAAAACAGATGTGGGGGCGTCGTCTCGACGCCCCCACACCGCTTTGCAAAGAGATTTAAATAGTGATTATGTTACTTGCATTTATTTTTACATCTATTGTTCTCTCTCATTACTTCACCACCTTGACGGTACGCGTCGTGCCGTCACTGTAGCGGGTCACAACAATGTTCACACCCTCAAACGGAGTGCTCGACTGCATACCCTGCATGTTGTAGTAAGTCGTGCTGACAACATTGCTGTCATAGCTCAACTCATACACAGCGGTGACGGGGCTTTGAGTCCAGGTGTTTTCAGCAGCGTTGTACAAGCGACCGCTATTGCTATTGGCATCACCAAGCATCGGTGCACGGTTGCTAGCGCTTGCAGTCTCATTCCTCTTGTAATAGAAGCGTACAACAAACTGATAATCATCACTGGCCTTGCCGCCAAATACCATATAGTCGTCGGGAATAACAATCTTGTCATCGGCATCACGAGTGGGCATGCTACCCAGCGTCGGGTTCAGCGGGTCGGTGGTCTCGTCCATGTCGGCAACGAGGAACGTGCCCAGCAGCAGGTAACTATCGGTCACCGCGCCTGCATCCTTACGCTTGCCATTTTCATCGGTGGTGAACTCGCGCAGGTTGTTATTATTCTTCACCCAAACGCGGTACATGTAGGGCTCAAAGTTGTCCCAGTTGGGTTTCACGTTGGCCAACTTAGGAACAGCTGCCAACACTGTTGCGGTGAGCGAGAAGGTGGTGTACTTCGTGCCATCAACACTCCAGTATTCCAGCCACTCGGTCTCGGCGGGCTTGGTCAAGCTCATCTCCTGGATAGCCACCTGACCAACGGCTGTGGTCTTGATGTCAGCACCATAGGTGTTGTAGGCACCTCTAGCACGAGCTTCCTCGGGGGTCCAGATAACAGGCACATAGGTCAACGAGTCGTTGCTATAGCCGCTGCCGTTAGCAGTGAAAACGAGGGTGTTAGCATCACAGCTGTGGTTCCACAAGTCAAGGAATGTACCAGTGTCCCCCTTGACAGTATCTTGTGTCGAATACTGCAAGTAAGTGCCATTCAGACTGTGGGTGAAGTAGTCAATCGAGTTATCACGGGTTGCAAGGGTTACAGTACTGCTCAGGGCATCAAATGACGGATGACCCTTGTAGTTGTAAACTCCCTCATCAGCCTGATTGTCACCGCGCTCCAGTGTCACAAAGCGGATGGCTGAATTGTCATCCAAATCAACATTCACCTCAGCGTTGAGCACATAAGGCTTAATCTTGTTGTAAACAGCATCAGAGGCAACCTCCTGCTCGGTGTAATAGCCACCCAGCTTGAATTGGCTCTTGTACACGGGAACAATGCCCGGGGTAGCAAAGTAGATGCTGTCGCGGTCGGCATCGGTGCCAAAGAACATGGTGGCATCATAGCGGTACCACTCGGGATGATTATTGTTCGCTACAGATACATTGAACTCGTCAACCAGGTCGATAGCAGACAAGTCAACCACGTCACTGCCAGCAAAGCCATAGATGGTGCCTGCTTGCACATAGGTCGTGCCGTCGATGGTGGTGCTGGTGCCCAGCTCCTCGGTTGTGTAATAAGAGTCTCCACCAGTGGATACTTCATCTTCATATTCAATAGTGATGCTGGCCATATTAGGTGTATAGTAACTGCCATTACTATAATAGCCTGTAATTGTTACAGTGCCATCAGATGCACTAACATCCCAGGTATAAGTGCCGGCGCTACTAATATACTTAGGCGTGCCATTCACAACAATATAGAAATAATAATAATCATAGCTATCATCATCTGCAACGATAGATACTTTTACAGTGCCTTTGTAATTATTGGGCAATGTATAAATGATTTTTCCATTCGTACCAGTAATGTAGCAATTCCCAGTTCCGTAGTTGACAGTTCCTGATGTTGTCCAAGTTCCATCACCGGTGTAGGTCACAGTTGCAGCCGTGCCAGTGCAAGTCGTGTAGTCAGCCTTGGCAGTTACAGTCTCGGTTGTTGAGGGCTGATACTCATAGATGGCATGAGGACCAACAGCCTTTTCGTCACCGATTGCAAAGTCATAATACTCACTGGTGTTGCCATTAGCATCGTGGACATCCACCAGCTTGCTCTTGGTCAGGGTTAAGTTACTCCAATTTTCTGAAGAACCGTCAGAGCCACGACGCCACAACTTGATGTCGTTGGTGTCTTTCAAGCGGTCAACCGTAAGTGGTGTATACGGGTCGGTGTAGATGCGCAAGTGGTTGCGGTAGTAGTTGCGCTCAACGTCCTTAGCCACATAGTCGCTCTCATAGTGGTCCACCTTCAGGTACAGTTCACGCGGATTCTTGCCTGGGATGATGACCTGGTCAGTATTACTGGTTGTGGTGGCAAATGCATAGCCCTCCTCAACAACGGGGGTAGCTTCCACATAGTGCTCGATGACATAGCTCTCATCATAGCGGTCAACAGTGTAATTGTACACCGTGTCATAGAATTCCGTTCCAGTAGTTTTGCCAACCAGAACTTTTTCCACCACATTGCCATCGGGGTCATAAACGATTTCATACAACGTGTACTCCTGCTTCACGGTCTCGCCTGCCAGCTCGTCAAGCGACGAGGTCCACCACACCTTGACGGCGCAATCATTTTCATTGATCTGCGTCACGCTGTCCTTCAACGTGATGTAGTACAGCATGGTCTTGGGCTGATGCTTGGTGTTGTAAACAGCCCACTTGGCAAAGCTACGGCTATAAGTATATTCACTAGTAGTTAACGGCTCGTCCGCATACGTACCAGTCTCCTTGTCATACAAGTACACAGCATAATCCTCACCCCACATATTCATGTAACGGCCATCATCAATATAACCTGTCAGATAATATACCGAACCATCATATTTATCGGGATAGTAGTAGTGCTGAACATAGTCCTTGAAGTAGAGCAGACGGTAGTCAGGAATAAAGAAGTTTAGACCTGTCATTGACTGAGCATCTGTTCCTGTCTTTCCTGACATACAGAAGAAATGTTCAGCTTCAATCACAGATGCGCAATCATGGATGACAGGATAGGATACACCCTGAGACATTTTAGAGTAGTAATCGGTAATCTCATCACCCTGCGCACCAGATGTGGGGCTAAATTCCTCAAACATGCGGTCAAAGGGAAGACAATGGCTATATTTAGTGCCATCATAATTGCTTTGATGAGCACTCCACTCGGAAGCTCCTACAGCATAATAACCATCTTTACGAGCCTGACCTTTGCCCAAGAAGAAGAAACGGTTAAGTGTAGCGTCCGTGTTAAATACGGTACCTGCATTTTCGCCTTCTCCAATACGCATGGCCTCAACCATTACTCTTGCAGACTTGATATTGTTCTTAATATAGGTTATCAGTTCGGCCTTTGTCTCGATGTAATAAGGCATGTATTGAGGAGTGTAATTTGATGATTTTGATGACGACGTGTTTCTGTAAGTGGTCAACTCGTCATACACTTCAATCAACACAACCGTATAACCCTCTTCAGACGGTCTGTATTGGTCCTCACTGGTGCCAGGAATGTTCCAGACATCAAGCATCCCGCCGTAATAAACGGGGTCTTCAGTTTCCTTGTTTGCGTTATAAGCAGATGTGAAAGGACCAGGCAAGCGCTTGTCCATATACACCGCACGCAGCATGTCATAAATCTGATACGGGTCAGTTGCGGCATCCTTGTAGTAGGCCTCGACCGAGTCTGTCCCACCATTTGGAGCCCACTTGTACGTCCACGTCTTGAGCGTTTCGGCAGGTACCACATATTCTGGTGTGGCCGACACGCTCTGCCATCCCAGCGCACAGAGCACCAGGGCGAACAATAGAGTAAGTTTGTGTCTCATAATCGATGTTTATTTAAAAAGTTTATAAATAGAGTTATTAGTTAACACGGCAAATGAACCAAGTGTGTTGCCACTTGTAATCATCGTACAAAAGCGGGAAAATGTGGGGGGGGGTAATAGCTTGACTATCATACGTTTACATAACCACAACATTCAATTGCACTCCTCGCATTTCCATTTTGTAGTTGCAAAGTTATACAAATCTCCTCACCCTCACCCACTTTTTTAAGTTAAAAATCCATAATTTTCATTAACTAACCTTAACACCCAGACATCGGATTGCCGCCTAACAGCCTCCATGAAACGTCACAATGTGTGAAACAATCAAAAATCTCACCCCCAAATATCCCTCAATTAAATAAAAAACACTACCTTTGTTGTTTGATAGCAATCACAACGACGCGCCGATGGAGTTCAGGACGACAGTGAAGACGTGCGACAATCGCCAGTGGCTCAACCACAGCGACCGCGTGATGCTGCTGGGTTCATGCTTGAGTGACAACCTGGGCAGCAAGCTGTCGTGTGCCCTCATCGGCACGCTGGTCAACCCCATGGGGACGCTGTACAACCCGCTGAGCATCGCACAGTGTGTGGACCGCCTGATTGACGGCACGCCGGTGGCGGGCCAGGAGCTGTTCATGCAGGGCGGCGTGTGGAACCACTACCAGTTTCACTCACGCCACTCGCTGCCGGACAAGGAGGCGACAGTGCGCCGCATGAACCAGCGCATCGCGCTGGGCCACCAGTGGCTGCGCGAGTGCCAACTGCTGACGGTGACGCTGGGCACCGCCATGGTCTATCGTCTGGCGGACACTGGCGCGGTGGTCGCCAACTGCCACAAGGTGCCGCAGCACCATTTTGACCGCGGCATGGCGAGCGTTGACGAGATGGCGGCGGCACTCACCACGATGCTGCGCCGCCTGCACGAGTTCAACCCGGGGTTGCGCGTGATATTCTCGGTGAGCCCCATCCGCCACATTGCCGATGGTCTGGACGTGAACTCGCTGAGCAAGGCGTCGCTGCGCGTGGCGTTGCACAGTGTGTCACAACAGGTGGGTGCCGAGTGGTGCGACTACTTCCCCGCCTATGAAATCATGCTGGACGACCTGCGCGACTACCGTTTCTACACCGCCGACATGCTGCACCCCAGCGAGGTGGCCATCGAGTATGTGTGGCAAGCGTTCCAGGCGAGCTATCTGGACGACCGCAGCGCCCTGGCTGTGGCACGGTGTGAGCGCGTGACCAAGCGCTTGCAGCACCGCCCCATGAGTGCCAGCCGCGAGGCTGTGGAGCGCTTCAACGCCGACACGGTGACGGTGGTACGCAACCTCATCAAGGAGTACCCCTACTTGAGCGACAATCCCCAACTGCAACCCATCATTGAGCAATCATGAACTATAGCATCACCGAAATATCCAACATCCTGGGCGAGCACCAGGGGCGCATCATCGACCCCGACGCCATTGTGAGCCAGCTGCTCACCGACTCGCGCTCGCTCACCCAGCCGCTGGACACGCTGTTTTTTGCCCTGCGCACCGCCAACAACGACGGCCACAACTACATCCCCGACCTGTTTGACCGCGGCGTGCGCAACTTTGTGGTCGCCACCGACTACTATGCCCCGCCCCAGTGTGCCGCTGCCAACTATCTGGCCGTTGAGAGTCCACTGGACGCGTTGCAGACCATCGCCACCTATCACCGGCGGCGGTTTCGCGAGCTGCCCGTGATAGGCATCACCGGCAGCCGCGGCAAGACGACCGTCAAGGAGTGGCTGTACCAGCTGTTGCGCGACGACTACCGCATCGTGAGGTCCCCACGCAGCTACAACTCCCAGATTGGCGTGCCGTTGTCGCTGTGGGACATCGACGACAACACCGACCTGGCCATCATCGAGGCTGGCATCTCGACAACGGGCGAGATGGACAACCTGCAAGCGATGATAAGGCCCACCATAGGCATCCTCACCAATCTGGGCAGCGAGCACAACGAGGGGTTCGCGTCGATGGAGCAGAAAGCCCAGGAGAAAGCCAAGATACTCAACAGCTGCGAGTGTGTGGTCTATTGCGCCGACGACCCGCTAGTGCGCCACACCATCACCCCGCTCATCGAGAGCGACGTGGCACAGATGCTGTCGTGGTCACGGCACCACTGTGCGGCGCCGCTGCAAGTGGAGCAGGAGCGCGGCGGCAACGGCACCACCACGCTGCACTACACGGTGGATGCCGGTCGCGCCAGCGGCACGGTGACCATCCCGTTTGACAGCGACCGCGACACCGACAACGCCATCACGTGCCTGGCGGTGCTGCTGCACCTGGGGCTTGCTCCCGACGTGATAGCGACGCGCATGGCGACGCTCACGGCAGTGGGCACGCGGCTCAATGTCATCGAGGGCGTGAACAACTGCACGGTCATCGCCGACAGCTACACCAGCGACTACAACTCGCTCACGCCCGCCCTCAACTTCATGGCACGCCGCACGGGCAAACAGCCCACAACGGTCATCCTGAGCGACCTCACGCCCGAGAGTTACAGCGGCGATGAGCTGTACATCCGCGTGAGCGAGCTGCTCAAGAACAAGCAGGTGCACCGGCTGCTGGGCATCGGCGAGGACATGTGCCGCTACAGCCGCTACTTTGACGAGTTGCCCAGCGCGCGCTTCTTTGAGACAACGGCGGCATTTCTTGAGCAGATGACCCAGGGCGACTTTGAGGACGAGACCGTGCTGGTCAAGGGCACGCCCCAGTCTGGCTTCAGCCAGATTATCGACATGCTGGAGGCCCGCCAGCACATGACCGTGCTGGAGGTGGACCTCAACGCGCTGGCCCACAACTACAAGTTCTACAAGTCACTGATTGCGCCCGCCACCCGCACGGTGGGCATGGTCAAGGCCAACGGATATGGCACGGGCAGCTATGAGATAGCCAAGACGCTGCAAGACTGCGGCTGTGACTATCTGGCGGTGGCGGTGCAGGACGAGGGGGTGCAGCTGCGCAAGGCAGGCATCACCATGCCCGTCATCGTGCTCAACCCCAGCGGCGTGAACCTCAAGGCGATGTTCCAGTACAACCTGGAGCCCGAGGTCTATAGCCTGGCGATGTGCCGCGACCTCATCCGCGAGGGTGCGCGGCGCGGCGTGACCGCTTTTCCCGTTCACATCAAGGTGGACAGCGGCATGCACCGCCTGGGCTTCACCGCCAGCGAGTTGCCCCACCTCATCGCACTGCTGCAAGGCCAGGAGGTGTTGCAGCCCGCGAGCGTGTTCTCCCACCTGTGTGTCGCCGACGAGCCCGCCCAGGACGATTACACCCGCCAGCAGTTTGAGGCGTTTGACCAATGCAGCAACATGTTGCAGGCGGCGTTTCCCCACCACATCATGCGCCACATCCTCAACACAGCGGGTGTGGTGCGTTTTCCCGAGCACCAGTGCGACATGGTGCGGCTGGGCATCGGCTTGTACGGCATCAGCCCCACGGGGCTGCCATGTGAGCAGGTGTTGCAGCCCGTGGCGTCGCTGCGTTCGGTCATCATCAGCATCAAGCAGTGGCCTGCCGGCACCACCATCGGCTATGGCCGTCATGGTGTGTTGCAACGCGACAGCCGTGTGGCGACGCTCACCATCGGCTATGCCGACGGCTTTGACCGTCACTTTGGCAACGGTCATGCCAGCGTGTGGATTAACGGCACGCTGTGCCCCACGGTGGGCAACGTGTGCATGGATGCGGTGATGGTTGACGTCACCCAGGCTCAGTGCCAGGTGGGCGACGTGGCCCAGGTGTTTGGCACCCACGTTCCCATCCAGGCCCTTGCGGACGCCCGCGGCACCATCCCCTATGAGATACTCACCAGCGTGTCGCCTCGCGTCAAGCGGGTCTATTATCGCGAATAAAGTCCCAACCCATCACATTGACCAGACATGAGCAAGACAAGAATGACAAAACTGACAATCCACAGCCTGCTGGCAGCTGCCGCCCTCACGCTGACGAGCAGCGGCACCGCCCTGGCCCAGGACATCGTGGCAGGAGGCATCTACTATGACATCATTGCAGACGACCAGGTGGCCGTGGTGCCGGCATGGGACGAGGAGCACGGGGTGAACGCCTATGAGGGCATCATCATCCTGCCCGAGCAAGTACATTGCGACGGGGTCAACTATGCCGTCACCGTCATCGGCGACAGGGCATTTCAGCAGTCGGCAGTGACCCATGTGCAGGTCCCTAACAGCGTCACCACCATCGGTGTGGCGGCATTTGCCGATGCCGAGCAGCTCACGGGCGTGACCCTGCCCCTGGGGCTGACCACGGTGAGCAACTTCATGTTTGCCGGCTCGGCAGTGGTCGATGTCGCTGTGCCCGAGGGGGTCACCACCATCGGCATCGGGGCGTTTCAGGGTTGTCCCCAGTTGACGACAGTGTTCCTGCCGTCCACCCTGCGCCGCGTGGGTGCCTATGCCTTCAACGCGTGCTATAACCTCACCGACCTGTATTGTGCCGCCTCGATGCCGCCCGACGTGAGTGCGCGTGGCGTGTTTGAGGGCCTGGAGCACATCGACGTGCTGCTGCCCGATGCCACCGCCGCCCGCCACTACATGGCCAATGCGGTGTGGGACAACGATGACACCTTCACCCTGTGGATTAACCGCGGCATCACGTTTGTCCCCCACCTTGACAGCGAGCCGTTTGAGCACGACTGGCTGAGCGTGGAGCTGGGACGCCACATGGCATACAAGGTGTATGGCCCCGACGGCTATCTGGTGGCACTGACAGCCGCACCGCGCTACTACCAGCATCGTGAGGGAGAGCCGCTGGAATATCTGGTGGTGCCCACCGACCTGACCTATGATGACGAGGAGCAGCAGCTGGCGTTCACGGTGCTGCCCGCCGCCATCGACGAGACCGAGGCGGACCCTGTGCCGACACCGCTCATCACGGGCATCGATGGCACCATCGACATCGGTGGCGACACCCATGGCCTGTGGACGTGGGTGTATGACGTGTATGGCAACCTGTGGTACGAGAGCCCGTCGATGAACAACTGGATTGGCAACCTGCCCGGCAACCGCATGTACATCGTGCGTGTGGGCAACCATGTGCGCAAGGTTTTCCTCAACGGCTATTAACACAACCCTTGTTGACCCTCATGACCACGACAGACAACGACATCCGATTTATGCGCATGGCACTTGACGAGGCCCACCGCGCCCTGCAACGCGACGAGGTGCCCGTGGGTGCGGTCATCGTGTGCAAGGGGCAAGTGGTGGGACGCGGACACAACCTCACCGAGGCGCTCACCGACGTCACCGCCCATGCCGAGATGCAAGCCATCACCGCCGCTGCCGCCACACTGGGCGGCAAGTACCTGACCGACTGCACCCTGTATGTCACCGTGGAGCCGTGCCTGATGTGCGCTGGCGCTCTGGCATGGAGCCAAATCACCCGTGTGGTGTGGGGCGCGGCAGACGACAAGCGAGGCTATCACACGATGTGCGACAACCCCTTCCACCCGCGCACCTCCGTCACCGGCGGCGTGCTGGAGCAGGAGTGCCGACAGCTCATGACCGACTTTTTCAAGAACAAACGAACCAAAAAATAATCATCACACAATGAGAACAACCCAATTGCTCAAGAACCTGATGTTGCTCGTGGCCATGGTGTCGATGACCAGTGCCACGTGTGCCAAGCAAAATCAGGCTCCGCAACCTGTGCCACAAGACCAGCAACAGGTCGATGCCGATGCCCCCGACCAGGTGCAAGTGGTCACCATCACAAGCCAAAAGATGGGACGCGACATCACCAACCTGGTTGTCGTGCCCGAGCAATACTATGACCCCGACCTGCAAGAAGAGCAATATCCAGTCATCTATCTGCTGCATGGCGCACAAGGCAAGTACAGCGACTGGAACGACAAGGCCGACCTGGAGGACATCGCCAGCAACTACAGCGTCATCTTTGTCTGTCCCGACGGGCAGGACAGCTGGTACTTTGACTCCCCCATCGACCCCACAATGCAGTTCGAGACCTATGTCAGTCAGGAGCTGGTGCAGTACATCGACACCCACTATCGCACGTTTGACAACCGATATATGCGCGCCATCACTGGCCTGAGCATGGGAGGGCACGGAGCGTTGTACCTCGCATGGCGGCATCCCGATGTGTTCTGGTCATGCGGCAGCATGAGCGGCGGCGTGGACATCACCAAGTACCCCGAAAAATGGCACATCAAGGACCGTCTGGGTCCCTATCAAGACAACAAGCAACGGTGGCAAGAGCACAGCGTGTGCAACCTCGTGAACACGTTGCAGGCAAGCACCCTCAAGCCTGTGCAGAACATCATCATCGATGACGGAGCAGACGACTTCTTCTTGCAACCCAACATTGACCTGCACAACGACCTGCTGGCCAAGAAAATACCGCACGATTTCACCGTGCGTCCCGGCAACCACAGCTGGGTCTATTGGGTCAATGCGCTCGACTATCATGTGTTGTTCTTCAGCAAGGCATTTGAGCGTGCCAATGACCTGATGGAGCAGCAACAGTGATACCCCATCGCCCCTATCCTTTTCAACCCATTAACAACCCGCAAGCCAATGAACCAACACAGCAACAACACCAGCAATAACGGCAACAGCCAGCAACGGCACAGGCCGCGCATTCTCATCATCTACACCGGTGGCACAATCGGCATGATCGAGAACCCCGACACGGGGGCATTGCAGCCGTTTGACTTCTCGCACCTCATGGACAATGTGCCCAAGGTCAAGAAGTTGGACTATGACATCGACAACATACAGTTTGACCCGCCCATCGACAGCAGCAACATGAACCCCAGCCACTGGGCAGACATTGCACACGCCATCGAGAACAAATATGACGAGTTTGACGGCTTTGTCGTGCTGCATGGCACCGACACCATGGCATTCACCGCCAGCGCGTTGAGCTTCATGCTCGAGAACCTGCACAAGCCTGTCATCATCACCGGCTCGCAACTGCCCATCGGCGAGGTGCGCACCGACGGCGAGGAAAACCTCATCACCGCATTGCAAGTGGCGGCAGCCACCGACGAGCGCGGCGCTGCCATGGTGCAAGAGGTCGCCATCCTGTTTGAAAACTACCTGTGGCGAGGTAACCGCAGCACCAAAATGAGTGCCGACAACTTTGACGCATTCAAGAGCAACAATTATCCCGAACTGGCCGAAATCGGGCTGGGCATCGAGTTCCACCGCGACAGGTTGTACCGCAGCGGCAGCAAGCGACCGCTCAAGGTGCGCACCGACATGGACACCAACGTGATGTTTGTGGAACTGCACCCGGGGTTGACCGAGCAGACGCTGGACTACTTGCTGCACACGCCCGACATCAAGGGCATCATCCTCAAGACCTACGGCGCGGGAAACAGCCCCAGTTATCCGTGGTTTACCGACCGCATACGCGAGGCGGTGCAGCGCGGCGTGGTCATCGTCAACGTCACACAGTGTGTCAACGGCGGCGTGAACTGCTCATTGTATGAGACAGGAAACTCACTCACCGCGGCGGGGGTCATCAGCGGATATGACATTACCAGCGAGGCTGCTATCACCAAGCTGATGTACCTCTTCGGCATGGGGCTCACACCAGACAACGTCAAGCGCTACATGGCGTGCGACCTGTGCGGCGAGGTCACCATACCGTGAAGCGAACCGCTAGCAGTAGCGTTTATTTGTCCAAATTGATGAGGACATAACTGCGCGTGCCCAGACCGATGCGCTCGGCATACTCCACAATGTAAGTGCCATGCTGACGGTTGATGCGCTCGATGAGGGGACGCTCGTCATCGCCTGCCGTCGCCTGATGATTGAACACCAGGTCCAGACAAGCCTTGTCAAGAGCAACAGGGTCGGTCGAGGCCAATATGCCCATGTCCTTGAGCTGGGGAGCATCGGGGTTGCCGTCACAGTCACAATCGACACTCATGTTGTTCATCACGTTGATATAGATAATGTTGCCGCTGCCAAAGTAGTTGTGCACCGCCTGGGCTGCCGCTGCCATCGACTCGAGAAACAGGTCCTGAGTGGGGCCAGCAGCCAGATATTCGGCTGACCATGCCTTGTCAACATCGTCTGTCTTGCCCGCAGTGTGGATATAGGCCTTGCCGCGACTGGAGGCTACGCCGATGCTGGCATTCTTGAGCACACCGCCATAGCCACCCATGGCGTGCCCCTTGAAGTGCGCCAAATTAATCATGAAATCGTAGTTGGCCAAGTGCTCTCCCACCAGGTCATACTTGAGGTGACGCTTGTCCTGAATGGGGATGCGCAACTCGCCATACTCATCCATGATGTCCACTGCAGCAATGGTGTCAAAACCATGCTCGTGAATGGTCTGCCAGTGGTGCTGGGTGTCGGCGCGTGTGCCACCATAGGCCGTGTTGCACTCCACAATGGTGCCGTTCACCTGATTGACCAGGTCACCGATGAGCGTGGGCTTCAGGTAATGGTTGTTGCCGCCCTCGCCACTGCTGATTTTCACAGCCACACGCCCGTGGGCAGGAACTCCCAGAGCTTGATAGATGCGCACCAGCGACTGAGGAGTGATTTCAGCTGTGTAATAGACCCGTGATTGTGACATGGCAGCCAGTGACATCACTGCAATCGCCAGCATGAAAGTTATTCGTTTCTTGTTCATGACATTTATTGTTAATGAGGTTTGTAATGTTACGATTTTGCAAAGTTACAACATAAAGTTGAATAATCCATTACCCAAATTACCGATTTTTCAAGTTATCGGCCTTTAAAAATCGCATCTGAGAAACACATGACGATAATTGTGCTTTCAATTCACCTCAATCAATTGATTTCTAGAAAACAATCACGCCATCACATTGCACCAAACTGGCCATAACCCGATTTCTCAACCCACTTTTGGCGCGTTTGACCCAAGCTGGTGAGTGCAGGCGACCCCCTGCATCGACGCTGCCATCGCGGTGGATGCAGCTGTCGGCGTACTGTGCAGCGTCTTCAGGCGACGCATCTGGACGGGGCTGGCACAGGCGGCAGGCGGCATCGGCCTCACAGCCCTCACAGGCGGCACCTTCATCTTCTACGGCGCTGTGCTCTACGGCCTCTACGAAGCCCTCCGCTGCACCCACCACGGCTAACTCAAGACCTACAACCGCCTCCCCACCACCCCAGGAGGGGGTTATCTGTCACCTTTTTCCCTCGTCCCCTGCATTACTTCAACTTTTTTCCCTATATTCCTGTTTTCGTCATGCGTAACCCAAATCAGCGTTGGGACCATGCGTTGACCAGGTCGTAGAGCTCTTGTTGCTCGTCGTCCATGTTGAGGATGACCTCGTTTTCGGTGATGAGATATGGTAGTGTGTACTTGAGGCGA
>Ga0181612_122479_pt1 | contig 37154 bp, 43 predicted proteins | sample HoacroProtozoa21_FD_119630 | JGI IMG/M metagenome (GOLD analysis project Ga0181612, IMG submission 119630) | Hoatzin crop microbial communities from Cojedes, Venezuel. Combined Assembly of Gp0051906, Gp0051904, Gp0051908
CAATATTTAGTCATTTAAAAACCCTCCTTTAATGACAAACAAATTGCTTATTAGATATTATATATGTTTTTAAAACTTACTGCACATTAATTGTGCACTTCAAATAAAAATCAACATATTATGTTTTAACTAAAATAATATATAAAAAAACTTGCTATTTTAATATTTTTTAGATATACTACTTAAGGAAGTTTAATCTTGGTTTAGAAATCTCCGAATCTATACTAGGTTTAAACCGATTATTAAAAAAGGAGGAATAATAATGGCTATTACAACAGAAAAGAAAGCTGAATTAGTTAAAAAATTTGGTAAGAACGAAAAAGACTCTGGTGCAACAGAAGTTCAAATAGCAATTCTTACTGAAGAAATTAACAATCTAACTGAACATTTGAAAGTTCATATTCATGATTATCATTCAAAAAGAGGACTTCAAATGATGGTTGGTAAAAGAAGAAAATTACTAGATTATTTAAAGAAAAATGATGTGGTAAGTTATAGAAAAACTATTGAAGCCCTTGGCTTAAGAAAATAGGAGAGAGTAGGCACTAAATTTTTTAGTGTCTTTTTTTAGGAAAGAGGAAAATATAAAATGAGTAAGAAAGTATTCGAATTAGATTTCTTAGGTAAAAAATTAGTAGTGGAAACTGGTGAACTAGCTAAACAAGCTAATGGTTCTGTCTTAGTTAGATACAACGATACTGTTGTCTTAACAGCATCAGTTATGGGACATACACCAATAACTCAAGATTTCTTTCCATTAACAGTTTTATATCAAGAAAAACTATATTCAGTAGGTAAAATACCTGGTGGTTTTATTAAAAGAGAAGGAAGACCTACAGAAGCAGCAACATTAGCAGCAAGACTTATTGATAGACCAATAAGACCTATGTTTGATGAAAACTTCCGTAATGAAGTTCAAGTTATTAATACAGTTTTATCAGTAGATCAAGACTGTTCTCCAGAAATGGCTGCTTTATTTGGTTCATCACTATCTTTAGGAATCTCTGATATTCCATTTGATGGTCCAGTATCTGGTGTTATCGTTGGTAAGGTAGATGGTGAATATATTATTAATCCATCAGTAGAAGAATCAGAAAAATCTACTATTCATTTAACAGTAGCAGGTACTAAAGATGCTATATGTATGGTAGAAGCAGGAGCTAAACAAGTATCTGAAAAAGAAATGCTAGAAGCTCTAATGTTTGGTCATAAACATATTAAAGAACTATGTAAATTCCAAGAGGAAATTATTAAAGAAATAGGTAAAGAAAAAGTCGAAGTAGAACTAGCATCAATTGATCCTGAAGTAGAAAAAGCAGTAGTTGAATATGCAGATAAAAAAATGTATACAGCACTATCTTCTAATAAGAAAAAATTAGAAAAATATGCTGATATTGATGCCGTAAAAGAAGAAACAATTGAAAACTTTGCTGAAGTATATGCTGAATGTGAAGACTTTGATTCAAAAATGAGTCAAGTTAAAAAAGTAGTTAATAGTATCGAAGGTAATGTTGTAAGAAGAATGATTACTAAAGATAAAAAACGTACAGATGGACGTGGTATGAAAGAAATAAGACCATTATCTGCTATGATAGATATTCTACCTAGAACTCATGGTTCAGCTGTCTTTACTAGAGGTGAAACACAATCTCTTGCTACAACTACTTTAGGTAGTTTAGAAGAAAATCAAATCTTAGACGGTCTAGGTTTAGAAGATTCCAAAAGATTTATGTTACATTATAACTTCCCACAATTCTCAGTTGGTGAAGTTGGTAGATATGGTTCACCAGGTAGAAGAGAAATAGGTCATGGAGCTTTAGGTGAAAGAGCATTATTACAAGTAATGCCTTCTGAAGAAGAATTCCCTTATACAGTACGTGTTGTATCTGAAATACTTGAATCAAATGGTTCATCAAGTCAAGCTACTATCTGTGCAGGTTGCTTAAGCTTAATGGCAGCAGGTGTTCCAATTAAAGCTCCAGTAGCAGGTATAGCAATGGGTCTTATTACATCAGAAGATGGTAAAAAATATACTATTCTTACAGATATCCAAGGATTAGAAGATCATATGGGAGATATGGACTTCAAAGTAGCTGGTACTAGAAAAGGTATTACAGCATTACAAATGGATATTAAAATTAAAGGTGTAACTGAAAAAATTCTTAAAGAAGCATTAGCTCAAGCTAAAAAAGCTCGTTTAGAAATCTTAGATGTTATGGAATCAGTTATTCCAGAACCAAGAAAAGAATTATCTCCATATGCACCAAAAATTGAAATTTTACATATTAACCCTGATAAAATTAAAGATGTTATTGGTAAAGGTGGCGACATGATTACTAAGATTATCTTAGAATCATCTAATGTTACATCAGTAAATGATGTTAATGCTGTTAAAGTAGATTTACAAGACGATGGTACAGTATTAATTTATCATCGTGATAAAGATGTTATTCAAAAAACAAAAGAATATATTGAAAATGTCGCTCGTGAAGTAGAAGAAGGCGAAATCTATACGGGAAAAGTTACTAAAGTAGAAAACTTCGGTTGCTTTATAGAATTATGGCCAGGATGTGAAGGACTTTGCCATGTATCTCAATTAGCTTGGGAAAGAGTAGAAAAACCATCTGACATGGTTAAAGTAGGCGACGAAATAATTGTTAAAGCTTTAGGTTATGATAACAAAGGCCGATTAGATTTATCTCGTAAAGCAGCATTACCAAAACCAGAAAGAAAAGAAGAAGATAAAACAATTAAAAAAGTTAAAAAAGATAAATAATAAAACAAACTAAAAAAGACATTTCAAAATGTCTTTTTATTATGCATCAGCACTATAATAATATTCTTGAATTGAATCATCATATTCACCAGATACAGTAGTAAATAAATTATATACTGGTGTATCTTTTAATGCTTCAATAAATTCTTGCTCTTTACTTTGTAATTCACTATCAGATAAAGTAACAGCAGTACCAGTATTTACATTAGCAACTTCACTAGTCCAATCTTCTAAAAATTTTATATTAACTTTTATATATTCATCTCCAGTATTAACAGAAGTATCTAAATTATAACTTAATTTTTCACTAGAATAATCTTTTACTAATTTTATATTACCATTATATTGTTCATTATCATCAATATTAATTACATAATCAAAATCTTTTGTATTATCAGACCATTCATTAACAGTAAGTGATGCTATATCATAATCATTATAATTTATATTAATATAATTTTTACTATTTTCTGTTTTTGAAGTAATTAAAAGTTTATTTTCTACATCTTTACCAGTTTCTTCATCTTTAGAAGTTTCATAATATTTAATTTCGCTATATCCATCTTTGAAAAAATAATGACCATAATTATCACTTTGATTATCATTAATTTCATATCCTACAACAATATTCTTTGTAGAATAAGTATAAATATTTACATATATTTCTTGTCCTTCATCTAATTCCTTAGTAGTAGTATCAATACCTTCTAATTCTGCTTTTAATTCATCTTTTTCTTTTCCATCATATTTTGCAAGTATTTCTAATGCCTTTTCATCATTTATAATACCATCTATAATATATTTTCTCATTTTATTATATGTATCATTATTAATAGTATATTTATTATTTGTTACTTTTAAAGTTTCTTTATTAATAGTAATACTTGCTTCTTCTAGAGTTAATTTAGTTTCATCAATACTTTCTGATAAAAGTTCAGCCATTTTTTGATATAAATATGTTAAATCATCACTATTTAAATTATTAGAGTAATCTAATATATCTTGAAAAGAAGTTTGAATATCAGACATATCTTCTAAATTAGCTCCACCTACATATATTAAATCTCTATAACTAGAATATCTAACATATTCTTTTTTATCTTTAATATATCTGAAATAACTATGTTCTTGATTATTAGAATCTTTTATTAATAAACCAAATTGTAATTTTTCATTAGTAGGATCAACTCCTATATTAGCAGTATAAGTATATCCCGAAAAATCACTTAAAGATTCTATATTAGTATCTAAAGAAGCTTCTAATTCATAAATAGCTTTTGTGTGAGCTATTTCTTCTGATGTAGTAGTTAAAGCATTAAATGTACTTTTAATAGTTACATCATAAACATTCTTTGGATCACTTAAAAATTTAGTTACTACATATGGATAAATTACAAAGTATCCAAGAACACCTAGTATAGCAAATATTACTAATAAAATTACTATAACAGGTCCTTTCTTTTTCTTTTTTAAGTCAGCACTAGCATTTACAAATCCAACTTCTCCTACCTGTAAATTATTAACAGGTGTCGTAACAGTTTCCGTAACAGGAGTAGTTTCAATACTTGGTGTTGTACTAACTTCTATAGGTAGTGGATTAATAGCATCTCCTGGCTTAATATCTTGAATAGCTTCTGTTTGTGGTACTGTAATAGGTTCTGTTTGCGCAGTAGTTACAGCATCAGTTGGTGCTACAGTAACCGGTTCAGTAACTGGTGTACTAGGAGCAACAACATTTTGAACAGGAGTAGGAGCGGGTGGAGTAACTTCCGCTGGCTGCGGCTGAACAGTAGGAGATGGTGCACTTTCTGTAACAGGTAATGGTTGTGGAGTAACACTTACTGGTTCTGTAGCAGCTACTTGTACACTAGGAGCTGCTGTTGGTGCACTAGTAACAGGAGTAGTTACAGTACCATCGTTCCCATTCTGATTTAAACTATTAATATTTTCTTCGTTCATTTATATCACACTCTCTTATTATATAAGAATTATATCATACAATTATTAATAAAAAAATTAAATTTTATGATATAATATTTTTAATAGAAAGAGGTTTGATTTTATATGGAAGAAACAAAAGTTGAAGAAACAAAAAAAGATAAGAAATGGTTAAAAATTTTAATACCTATCATAATTATACTTATTATATTAGGTATCTTATTTGGTATTAAAACTTATTTTTCATCACCTAAAACAGTATATTCTAAAATGATTAATAACTTATATAAAGATACTAGTAATACCATCAAAGATTTAGATGATAAAGATAAAACACTTAATATCGAAAACATTCCTAATATATCATTTAGTAGTACTATAGAAACAGATATGGATATCTCTGAATTAATAGATTTAGATACTGAAGATATTAATGGATTAGAATTAAATTTAGATTATGGTATAGATCTTAAAAATAAAGAAATGTCAGGTGCTGCTAATATAAAAGGAGATACTGAAACAATAAGTGGAGACTTCTATGTCGAAGATACAGTTGCTTATTTAAAATTATCATTTTATGAAGAAATCTTAAAAATAACAGATTTAGATATTGATTATACTAGTTTAGAAGAAGAACTATCTGAAACAGATTTTAATACTGAAGATATTGATTACGTTTTAGAAGCATATAAAAATGCTTTAATAAATGCTTTAGATCCAGACACTATGGAAAAAAGTAGTGATGAAATAAAAGTTTTAGATAATGAACTTAAAGTAACTAAATATACTTATACAATTAATGAAAAAACTTATCAAAAAATGAATAAAAGTATCTTAACTGATTTATTAAAAGATGATAAATTTATTAAATCAGTAGCTACTTTAACTGGTGAAACAGAAGAAGATATTAAAGAAGAACTAAAAGAAGCAAAAGAATCTTCTGATGATATAGAACTAGACGGTAAAATAAAAATCAATTTATATACTAAAGGTTTACTAAATGAATTTAGTGGAATCGATTTAAACTATGATAAGACAGATATTATAAAATATTATACAGATGGTAAAAACTATGATATCACTATTGGTGAAGGTGATGCTCAAGCTAGATTAACTATTGAAAAAGATGGCGATGAATATCTAGTTAAAGGAACAGTACTAGGAGAAAAAGTTTTAACTGCTAAAGTAAAAGAATTTTCTTCAGAAAAAATATCTTTAGAATATGAAATATCTTATGATGAATTTGAACTTTCTGGTGATATTTACTGGACTCGTAAATTAGAATCTAAAAAAGTCAGTGGTGAATACAAAATAAATATTGAATATGATTCTAAATATTTAAATTTAAATGGTGACTATGAAATAAAAGATGTTGAATCTTTAGAAAAAATAGATACTACTAAATCAACAATAATTACTGATGTAGATACAAGTAAATTAAAAGAAAGTTTTGAAAAAGCTGTTAATAATGATTCTAAATTAAAAAATATTTATGAAACAATTAAGAAAAGCTATGAAGACAATCTTATAGAAGATAAATTAAATTATCTTGGAATGTATACTTTATATTCTAATGATGAAGCAAAAAATATCTTAACATCCACTGATAGTAAAGTATTATATGTTGGTAAAACATATTATTATGACGATGATAAAGCAAAAGATTTCTTAGATAATTTAGTTGATATTCAAGATGAATTAGATTTCTATATGTATTATTATAATTCTTTATATGTTGATTCATCATTTGATGAATTAGTAAAAGATATTGAACTTACTTGCAAAGAAGATAGTGACACATGTACTAAATATCCAGTAGTTTATTTAATAAAAGATGGTAAAGTAGTAAAAACATTACAATCTAATTCTACTAAAGAAGAAATTAAAACTGCTCTAGCAGAAATTGACATAAAATAAATTTATAATTATAGACAATAAAAAAATAATATTATATAATAAATTATAGAATAGTAAAGGAATGATATTAATGAATGGACAAATAGGTGAAAAATATTTACCAGTTGGCACTGTGGTATTACTTAAAAACGGAACTAAAAGAGTTATGATTAATGGCTTCTGCACAATGGATGCTAGTAAACCAGATAAAGTATATGATTACTCTGGAGTTTTATATCCAGAAGGATCTTTAAGTTCAGATCAAACTTTATTATTTGATCATGAACAAATTGTTAGAGTAGATCATGTTGGTCTTCAAGATCAAGAAGAAGCAGCATTCAAAGTTAAATTAAAACAAATTGTTGCTCAAAGTACAAATGCAAACCCAAGTGCTCAAAATCCAGTTGGTGCAGCTCCAACTCAACCTACTGGGAACCAACAAACAGGTATGTAAAAATTAACAATTACTATTTGACAATCAATAGTAATTGTTTTATATTATTGGCAATATGTTGATTGGGACATAATATTTTAGTAAATTAATTAAAGAGAACTTATGGTTGGTGAAAATAAGTATTAATCTAAAATATTCCTACCCATGAATGAAATATGAAAATATTTCCGGTTAAAACCGTTATCTAAATTAAGAAAAGTAAAGGATGGTACCGTGCAATGCACTCCTTAGGTATCATCTTTTTTATTTAGGAGGAATAAATATGAAACTAAAAAATAGCTATTTTATTACATTTAGAGAAGATGCTAAAGATGAAGAAAGTACAAGTGGTAACTTACTAGTTCGTAGTGGAATGATTAAAAAAGTAGGTGCTGGAATTTATATGTACCTTCCTATGGGACTTAGAACTCTAGATAAAATTAAAAGAATAGTTCAAGAAGAAATGAATAATGCTGGAGCTCAAGAATTACTTATGCCATCCCTAATACCAAGTGAATACTATGAAAAATGTGGTAGAGTAGAAGCTTTTGGTCCTGATATGTTTAACTTAAAAGATAGATATAATAAACCAATGGTTTTAGGACCTACTCATGAAGAATTATTTACAATCGCTGCTAAAAGTATGGTTAAAAGTTATAAAGATTTACCATTTACTTTATATCAACAAGCAGATAAATTTAGAGATGAACCAAGACCAAGATATGGCTTAATTAGGGTAAGAGAATTCATAATGAAAGATGCTTATTCATTTGATAAAGATGAAGAAGGATTAGACATCTCCTATAATAAAATGAAAACAGCATATAATAAAATATATGATAGATTAAATATAGATTATAAAATAGTTAGAGCAGATACTGGTGCTATGGGTGGTAGTTTATCAGAAGAATACCAAGCAATTACTGATATAGGTGAAGATGTTGTTGTTCTATGTGACTCTTGTGATTATGCATCTAATTTAGAAGTATCAGAGTGTATTACTAATATAAAAAATAATGAAGAAGAAAAAGAAAAAGAACTAGTAAAAACACCTCATATGGAAACAATTGAAGATGTATGTAACTATTTAAAACTAGATAGAAAAAGTTCTATTAAAGCATTACTTCTAAATATTGAAGAAAAATTAGTAATATGTTTCATTAGAGGAGATAGAGAACTTAATGAAAACAAACTAAAAAAATTACTTAAAGTATCAGAAATAAATTTTGCTAATGATGAACTAATAGCTACTAGTAATGCTGTCCCAGGATATACAGGTCCTGTTGATTTAAAAGGATGTAAAATTGTCTTAGATAGAGAAATCTTAAATATGAAAAACTTCTGTTGCGGAGCTAATAAAGAAGGATATCACTATATAAATTGTAATATTAAAGATTTAAATTATGATGAAGTAGCAGATATCGTAAATGTTATTGAAGGAGATATCTGCCCTCATTGTGGTGGTAAACTATATTTTAAAAAAGGTATCGAAATAGGTAACTTATTTAAACTAGGTACTAAATATGCAACTAATTTAGGACTAACTTACTTAGATGAAAATAATAAAGAAAATCCTTGTATAATGGGCTCTTATGGTATTGGACCAGGTAGAATACTTGCTAGTATAGTAGAACAAAATAATGATGAAAATGGTCTTATCCTACCTATGAATATAGCACCATACCAAGTATGTCTTGTTCAAATAGATATAAATAATGAAGAGCAAACTAAAGTAGCAGAAAAACTATATAATAATTTAAGAAATAAAAATATAGAAGTATTATATGATAATCGTGAAGAAAGACCTGGTGTTAAATTTAAAGACATGGACTTAATTGGTATTCCACTTAGAATTACTATAGGTAAAAAAATTAATGAAAACCAAGTAGAGTGGAAAGAAAGAAAAGAAAAAGAAAATACTTTAGTAACACTTGACGAAATCGAAGAAAAAATTGTTAACTATGTTAAAGATAACTTAAAATAAGTTATCTTTTTTGTTATACTTAAAATAGGTGATTAGGATGGATGAAGCTTTTATAAAACTAGTTACATATTTTGTAACTAATAAAGAAGATTCAGAAATAGAAAAACTATTAGAAGATAAAGATAATAAAAAAAGAGCAATTAAATTTACTAAAAATTTAAAGCAAAATTCCAAGAAATTAGGTTTTGATATTAATTTTGATTCTTTCTGTAACATGTTAGAATACTATATAAGTAATAAAAATAAGATGGATGACCAAGAAAAAAGAAAATACTTAAAAAACTTATATATACTATCTAAAATATATGATGTTAATTTAAGAGAAGAATTACAAAACTATACTTTATCAGATAAAAAAACTAAACCTACTAAAGAAGAACTATTTAGAGAATTCTGTCTATATAACTTAAATGAAGAAAGTAATGTAGATGACTTTAATAAATTAAAAGAAATAGCTAAAGAAATAGAAGCCGATTTTAATGAAATGTCTAAAGATTCTCTAATGTTTACTGAAGAAATAAAGATGGGAGTAGAAAGGCTTGGCTATAGCACTGATAAAGATTCAGTAGATAAAATGATAAAAGAATATCTTAATAATAAAAAAGAAATGTCTTATGAAGATAAAGTAATGTACTTAAAAACTTTATATTCATTATCTATAATATATGATATTGATTTAAGAAAAGAATTAACTAAATAATTTTCATTAATTCATCATCAAATCTTCATATTTAATAATTAAAATTAACAATGAAAGGAAGATTTGATGACATTTAAAATAGTTGGTTCCAATACTATAATGGGCAATAAAATGAGAAAAATACTTATTAATGTTGCCAAAAATGTAAATGAAAAAGTTACTATAACCCTAATTGAAGATAACGAATCCGATAATCTTCCTTTTTTATATTGTAATAATATTCTTTTATGTAAAGGGGAAGTGCTTAGTGAAAGGAAAATAATTAAGTATATAAAGAAGAATATGTTATAATATAATAGGTGATAGTATGGCATCAGCATTAATTCATATATGTGTTGCAAAAGAAGTAAACAAATATTTAAAAATGAATGAATATGATTTATTATTAGGTTCAATAGCACCTGACTTATCCAAACAAATTGGTCAAACTAAAGAAATATCTCATTTCTTAGATCATACTAATGAAGATGATATACCTAATATAGATCGTTTCTTAAAAAAATATCAACAAGAGCTAAATAAACCATTTACAATGGGATACTTTATTCATTTATTAACAGATAAATATTGGTTTAGAGATTATGTCTATCAATATATTGAAAGATATACACATGATGAAGTTAAAAAAGGAGTTACTTATACAGCATTAAAAAATTTAATTTATAATGATTATACTAACTTAAATAGTGACTTAATAGATAAATATAACCTAGATTTAAATATTTTCTATAATCCTTTAAGAATACCTGATACTAGTATTACTGAAATAAATGTCGAAAATCTAGATATTCTATTAGAAAAAATGGGTATTATTTTAGAAGAATCTAAAAAAGAAAAAAGTTTTATTTTTGATATGAAAGATATTGAAATATTTATCTATAATTCAGTAAATTATATTATAAAAGATTTAAAAATATTAGGTTTTGCTGAAAAAAAATGATTTTAGAATCATTTTTTTGTTTGTTATGATATAATTATATAAGAGAGTAGGTGAAGATGATGAGAACTTGCCCTTATTGTGGTCATATGCTTAGTGAAAAAGATACTATTTGTTTTAAGTGTGGTCGTCAATTAATTGAGTCGGAAATTAATAAAAATAGTAATCAAAATGAAACTAAAGTTCCAGAACCACCACTTCAAAACTTAGCGCAACCAAAAAATAACAAACCACTAGTTATGAACTCATCTAATAAAAATAACAATCAAAAAAACAATAGTGATTTTAAATTATATATTATTGCTGGTATATCAGTAATCTTAATAATAGGAATAGTATTTGGTGTAATTAAATTAATGAGCGACAGTCCTGAATCTGCATCAACTCCTAATACCGAAATTAAATTATCAGAACCAGAATTACCAGCAGAAGATGAAACTAAAGAAGTAACACCATCAGAAGATGAAACAACTGAAGAACCAGTTGAAACCGAACCAGAAGAAAAAACAATTACTCTTAAGGATGATGAACATTTAGTAACAAACAGTGGTTACTCATATCCTGTATCAAATAACTTTACTGAAAAAGACTATGGTGATAATGGTGTTAATCTACTAGATAAAGAAAATTCTAAAGAAATTAAAATAGCAATCGTTCAAAATACTCTTTTAGCTATTAGAGAAAACTTAGATACTGTTAAAAAAATTCATACAGATAGTGGAATAACAGTGAGTGATGTTGTTAATCAAGAAATTAATGGTATCGATGTAACAATCTTCTACTTAGAACAAGATGGTATAAAAGTATTAAGAGGTATGTTAGATGCTGAATACGGAGAAATCTTTGTAATAGATGCTTATAATAAAAAAACAAATGAATTTGATATCAATATTCTTACAGAAGGAATTGAAATAGTAAGTCGTGCTATAAAAGAAGAAAACACAGTTTAATAGGAGGGATAATATGAAGAAACAATATATTATAAGTCTAGCTATTATTATGCTTCTTTTAGTATGTATCATTACAATTGGTACTGGCTATGGTATATGGACTTCTTCAAATAGTAGTTATCAAGTTAATTCTAATGTAGTTAATTGTTTTAAAATATATTATTCAGAGAATGATATTATTGAAATGAAAAATATTAAACCTCTAGTTAATTCCGAAGGAGAAGATGAAACTCCTTATACCTTAACTATAACTAATATTTGTTCTGATAAAAAAGAATTACAATTAAGACTTAATATCTTAAATGATTCTACAATATCTACTGATTCCCTAACTTTAAAAGCTAGTGGGGATATAGAATTAGCTACAACATTATTTAAAAACTTAGATAGTATAAAAAATAAAAATGACAATGTATCTCAAAGTAAACTTATTGGTAAACTAGAAGTAGAACCAAATGAAACTATAAGAACAAATGTTAAGATGTGGTTTGATGAAAAAAAATCACCTAATATACCAAGTGATAAAATTTTTAAAGCTAAATTCGAAGTAGTTGATACTGAGTCTTCTACAATACCTTCTTTAGTAGAAATAGTACTTAGTAATGAAATTAATTCAAGTATTCCAGACTATAATACAGTATCTTTAAGTAATGAAGGTATATATTCAGTAACAAATGGCGATGATACATATTATTACTATCGTGGTGTTGTTAATAATAACTATGTCAATTTTGCTAATTATACATGGAGAATAGTAGGTATTAATCCAGATAAATCTGTTAAGTTAATTTTAAATAATTCTATTTCATCATCAAAATATAGTGATAATAAAGACGCTATAGATTATACAGGTTATAAATACATTTATAATAATGAAGAAGTTAATAACGTTATCTTTAATACATTAAATAATTGGTATAAAGAAAATATTAAAGAACGTAATTTTGATTCATATGTAAGTAATTATAATTTTTGTAATGATACTAGTGTAATAGAAGATACTGCTAATAATGATATCTATTTTAGTTCATATGATAGATTAATAAAAAATAAAAAACCAACTATTATCTGTCCAGATACTGATAATGATTTTGGTGGTAAATACAATATGAAAATAGGTTTAATAACAGCAGATGAAGTATCAATGGCAGGAGGTTTATATAAATATAATAATTTCAACTATTACTTATATAACAGTGAAAATTATTATACATCAACACCTGGTGAATATACTTATGAAAATGCTAATGTCTTTATTGTAACAAATACTGGTAGTTTAGATATTGCCAGTGTTGATAGTGAAAATGCAATTAGACCAGTTATTAATTTAGCATCAACTGTTACAGCAACAGGATCAGGTACGGTAGATAATCCTTATGTTATCGAAATAGACTAAATACTATGAAAATAGTATTTTTTTATTAATGCTTTTTAAATTATAAGATATTTGTTATAATGAAATAGAAGAATGAAGGGAATATTATGGATAATAAAGAAGAACAAAAAACTGAAAATGCAGTAAATCAAATTGCAAATGCTGAAGCCAGAGAAGAAAATAATGTCGAAGGCGCTACTCAAGAAAAAGCTGATTTTACGCAAATGTTTGGTGTTGCATCTGAAGAGCCAAAAACAGAACCACCTAAGAAAGAAATTCCAATTAAATTAGAACCAAAAGAAGAAGAAACAACACCAGTAGTAACTCTTACCGATGAAGAAAAAAAGAATAATCGTCAAGCAAACTTTAATCAAGAAGAAAGATTACTATATAAAATAGAACCAGAAAAAACAGGTAGTCCTATAGTACCATTGTTATTCTTTGTAGTTTTAATTGTTTTTGTTTTCATGTTACCAACAATAGCTAGTAAATATGATGTAACCAATTATTTTAAAGGCGGTACATCAACTACTACAGAAGAAGTTCCTGAAGCAGAAGAAGAACAAGAATATTATGAACTAAACAAAGTATCAGTTAAAGTTGTCCTAGATGAATTAGAACTTATTAACTTTGTTAAATCTAAATCTAATGATGATTATTTATTAACTTTTACATTAAGAAATATCAGTGAGAAAGCATATCAATATGATCGTAAATATTATATATCTTTATATGATAATAATAAACGTTTATTATATAGAGCATTAATATTTTCATATGATGCAGTAGCAGCTAAATCATCAACAGAATTATCCTTAATAATATCAGAAAGAGCTCATAGTGATGCTGTTCAATTTAAAGTTGAAGAAATAGAAGAATCAAGATATCCTGAAGTATCATTAAGTGAAACAGATGGTGAATATGGTGTTCTTACATGTACTTATAACTATGATGAAATGAAATATTACTTCTTAGATGGTAACTTAGAAAAAATAAAAGAAACATACAAAGAAAGTAAAAATGGCGCAACTAATTATGATAGTGATAAGTCAGAACAAAAAACATTCTCTAATAAATTAAGTAGTATAGAAAATATTAATTCAACATTTGTTGAATCAGAAGGAGAATTTACTCTAATTAATGAATTTAACTTAGGAGATATATCAGATACAACATTATCTAATTTAAAAGTATATAGATATTTTAAATATAATGTATCTAAAGAAATAGTTAATTTTGAAATAGAAGCACAAGGATATAATTGTAGTTAGGAGTAAAAACTATGTACAACTTTAGTATTAACGACTTTGAAGGTCCTCTTGATGTATTATTACATTTAGTTAAAGAATCTAAAATGAATATCTATGACATAGATATTCATTTAATAATTGATCAATATTTAGATTTTATTCATAATTTAAAAAATCAAAATATTGATATAGCTAGTGAATACTTAGTAATGGCATCAGAATTAATTCATTTAAAAAGTAAACTATTAGTTAATAGAGAAGATGAAGAAGAAACAGAAGAAGATGAATTTAATATTAATTCTGAAGAAGACTTACGTAACAAATTATTAGAATATGAAAAATATAAAAATATAACTGATAATTTTAAAGAACTAGAAGAAAAAAGAAGTGAAGTGTTTACTAAATTACCTGAATCATTAACTGAATATATAGATGAAAATGTTATCAAAGGTGAATTTGATATTCAAGAATTATTTAATGCTTATGAATCTTTTTTAAAAAGACAAAAATTAAATAAACCTCTTAATACTAAAATAACTAAAAAAGAATTAAATATTTCTGATAAAATAAAAGATATTAGAAATATTTTAAAAACCAAAAAAAGAGTTAATTTTCTAGATTTATTTACAGAAACAAGTAAAGAAAATATTATCGTAACATTTTTATCTATTTTAGAAATGACTAAGAATGAAGAAATCTTATTAACTCAAAAAAATAGTTTTAGTCCAATCATGATAGAGAGAAAGTGAAAAAATGAATTTATTAGGAGTTTTGGAAGGAATATTATTTGTAACTGGTGATGAAGGAATCACTCTAGAACAAATATGTGAAATCTTAAATATCAATATTGAAGAAGCTAAAAGCTTACTTATGGAATTAAAAAAATCTTATGATACAGAAAATCATGGTATTAGAATTAGTTACTTAGGAAATGCTTTTAAATTAACAACAAAAAAAGAACATAAAGAATATTATCAAAAATTAATTGAAAATCCTAATACTAATACTTTATCTCAAGCAGCCTTAGAAGTTCTTGCAATTATTGCATATAATCAACCAATTACTAGAGTTGAAATAGATGAAATGCGTGGCGTAAATAACGCTCACATGATAAGAAAACTAGTAGCTAAAGGTTTTGTTAAAGAAACCGGCAAAAGTAAATTACCAGGGAGACCTAATTTATATGGAACAACAAGTGAATTTTTAGATTACTTTGGTTTATCTTCTATAAAAGATTTACCAACAATTTCTAAAGAAGAACAAGATATTGAAGAAGACGAAGAACTATTTACATCTATATATAAGGAGATTGAAAGTGAAAAATAAAATATATATTATATTAGGAATTCAAACTTTATTAACATTAATATGTATTATACTTACTATTCTTTGTTTAATTAAAGTAAATAAAATAAATAATACTTATAAAGATTCTAGTACAGTAACAGAAGAAAATAATATAAATGAAACTGAATCAAAAGAACAAGATATAGACAATTATAAAGAAGTTATCAACAACTTCAAAATAATAACAGCTCAAGATATCGAAAATGAATCTAAAAATAACTTAATAGTTGTTATGTTGGGTAGAGAAAACTGCGGCTACTGCCACATGTATGCTCCAGTTTTATATAACATAGCAAGTAGCTATAATATAAATATAAGATATATAGATTATGCTAGTATTTATAACTTAGAAAACTGGGAAATAATAGATGAAGAAGCTTATAATATTATTTATAATTTAAAAGGTGTAGAATCTACTTGGGATGGTTTTGGTATAACATCATTAGAAGCAACACCAGCTACCTTATTTATAAAAGATAATAAAATAGTTTATGGAATATCTGGTTATATTGAAGAAGAAGACTTAAAAATAGTATTTGCTGAACTAGGAATAGGAGAATAATATGAGTAATAAAAGTACTAAAATAATTTTAATAATAATTGCTATCTTAGTAGTAATTACAATACCAGTCATTTTATTAAGTAAAAATGTAAAAAATAATAAAGATGATTCTAATACTGAAACTAAAGAAGTAGAAGAAACAGGATTAGAAAATACTTATAAAGATGAAGATGGAAATACAATCTATAAAGATGAAAATGGAGAAGAAAACGTTCTAATTGGATTTGACTAAAAAAATGCTTATTTAAGCATTTTTATTTTATCTTAGATTTTACTAACTTTAATTTATCTTCATAAAAATATAACCAAGCACAACCATATTCCTTATTATATAGCAACTTATCTTGAATAATATTCTTAATAGTTACTAATAAACCATTATTATTTATATTAACGCCACTATATACCTCTTTATCTTCTTCTCTAAAAGATAAATTATCTTCAACAACATTCCCATTAACATCAATATTTAAATTACCAAATACTGTATTATCTCTAAAATAGGGTATATTAAATTTATGGATTTCTATTTTATTACATATATTATTAGCTAATACATAATTAGTTTTTTTACCATAATTATTTATTTCTAACATATCTTCATCTGATAATTCACATGCTTTACCTTTAGATGCTATTATTAAGCGAGAATTACGATCATTACCAGGATTATATTCTCTAGCATCATATATTTCTTTATATATTTCTAAATTACTATTTCTTTTATCAAGTAATCCTTTTCTATCTAATTCTAATAAATGAAATTTATCTCCTGATATATATAATTCAAAGTTATCACATAGTTCTTTTAATTCATTAAGTAAATTTAAAACTTTATCACTTAAAATAGTACCATTTGTTATAATAGCAATTCTTTCTATTTTAATATTATTTATATTTATAATATTTATTATTTTATTTATCTGTTTTAATGCTATTAAAGGTTCACCACCAGTTAATAAAAGAGTATTAATATTATCTACATATTTAAAAATATTTTCTAAAGTATTATCACTCATAAATTTGTTTTCACTAGGTCCTCTAAGACAATGCTTACAATCTAAATTACACATTCTAGTTAATTCTAAATATAAATTTTCTATATTATATTTTTCCATAACAAAATCCCCTTCATTAGAAAAGTTATTATAACATAAATTAAATAAATAAAAAGACCCTTTATCTAAGGACCTTCGTAGTCTACTAAATAGATATTTTAATCAAAAAGTCTATGTTGCATCAAATCAGGATTATCTAAATACATTTTATATAAAGAATATATTTCTGTTTCTTCATATTTTATTTCTTTAAAATTATTATTTAAATCTATATTAAATGGATAATAATCAAACGCTTTAATTTCTTCTCTTTCCAAAGTTATCTTTTTAACAATTAAATTTGAATCTAAGCTCATAAATACCACCTATATTTATTATTATATCATGATACTTTTTTGTATTAATAACAAATAAAAATCGAACTTATAGTTCGACGATTATTAAAATTGGTGCCTGCGGTGGGACTCGAACCCACACATTACAAGTAATACTGGATTTTGAGTCCAGCGCGTCTACCAATTCCGCCACGCAGGCAATTACATAAAAAATTATATCATATTTTTTATCTTTCACAAATACTTCTTATTTACTTCATAAAGATAACACAATAAAGAATTAATATTAAATCATGAAAGGAGAAATGTATAAAAGAAACATAAATAAGAAAAAAAGAATTTATTATTTAAATTATTAAATTAAATGCCACGGAGCGGCAAAAAGCTCATAAATAGTTAAATAAAATAATTTAAATATTGACATATATTAAGGCTTTAAAGCCTTTTTTTATTTAAAAAATGTTATAATTATATTGGTGATGATATGAAAACAGTCGTTATAACAGGTTCAGCAAGAGGTTTCGGTTATGAAATGCTTAAACTATTTAGAGAAAAAAATTATAATGTAGTCCTTTGTGATGTCAATGAAGAAGAATTAGAAAAATCTAAATCTAACTTAGAAAAAATAAATAGTACTGGGAAAATATTAAAATATAAAATGGATGTTACCAAAGAAGAAGACATTAAAAATTTAATTACATCAACTTTAAAAGAAGTTAATAGTATAGACATTTGGATTAATAATGCTGGTGTTAACCAACCTAATAAAACAATATGGGAATTAAATAATCGAGAAATAAATAAATTAATAGATATTGACTTAAAAGGAACTATTCTATGTTCTAAATTAATTATGCCTATTATGATAAAACAAGGTAGCGGCCAAATATTTAATGTCGAAGGTCATGGTAGTAATGATGCTCATATATTAGGATTATCTATATATGGAACTAGTAAAAGAGCAGTAACTTATTTTACTGAAAGTTTAGCTGAAGAAGTAAAAGAAAAGAAATTAAATATATGTATTGGTAAAATAACACCAGGTATTATGATAACTAATTTTATATCAACATCTCTAGGTGATGGAGAAAAAATAGAATTACCTGAAAAAACTAAAAAAGTATATAATATTTTAGGTGATTATCCAGAAACAATAGCTAAATTTATGGTAGATAAAATCGATAAAAATACTAAAAATAACGTTAAATTTACTTGGTTAACAAATAAAAAAGCATTCTTTAGATTTTTAACATCTCCATTTAATAAGAGGGATTTCTTTAAATAATTATGTTATAATTACTTAAGGGAGTTGATTTTATGAGTGACAACTATGAAGGATTAGATTTAATAAAAGCTCGTAATATAAGAGATGAAATAAATAAATCATTAAAAAATGATTTAATTAAAGATTGTATTAATGAAAATATTGATTATAAAGGCTTAAAAGTAGCTGAAATGAAAACTAAATTAAAAGAAAAAATGTATAGCTATTTAAAACTAGATCAAGAAAAAATAGATCTTCTTAATCAAGAAAAAAAATTAACAGATAAAATGATTCAAGAATATCTAAAAAGTAAACCTCATAAAGAAAATAAAAAACTAGATTCTGATTTAGAACTTGTAAAATTTTTAAGTAGAAATAAGAAATGATACAAAACATTTCTTTTTTTAATGTTTTATGTATGTTATAATCAAAATAGTAGGTGAGTGCGATGTCTAAGATAGAAATTTCTAATGAAAATGTAAAAGCTATAGTAAAAAGTTTACAAACTGAACATGATAATATATCTACATATATAACTGAATTAAATAAAGAATTAACTAATATAGAAAGTGCTTGGGAAGGTGCAGATGCAACTAAGTATATTTCTAAGATGAGAGATGATTATGCAATATTATTAAAGTTATATAATGAAAGTTATCAAACATATTTAGATTTCTTAGATGGCGTATATGATGAATATAAGAAAAAAGATGACGAATATAAAGGGAAGACAATTGAGGTGTAGATTATGGGAGCACAGTATGTAAGTTTTGATGATGTAAAATCATCATGTAGTTCACTAAGTGCACTAGCAGGAGACTTTGGAACAACAATAGATAATATAACATCTAGTTTAAGTAATTTTGATTCAGCATGGAAAGGTGATGCGGCATCTAATTTTAAAAGTGAATTTGAAAATTTTGCATCTAAAGCAGAAGATGCTAAAAAGCAGATAGCATTATCAGTATTATTTTTAGCTAGTGTAGCAGATGGATATGATGCCTTAGGTAAAGATGCTGTTAATAAATTAAAAGAATTAATAGGTGGCCAAAGTGCTATAGATAGCTTTAACGTAGATAGTGCAAAAGAAGTAGATTTAAATGCTAGATTAGATGAGAATGGTGAATTAAAAACAAGTGATAGTACATCAAATGGAATAGAAGACCCATCATCTAGTAGTAATAGTAATAATTCATCTTCCAATAATTCATCATATAGTCCATCATCAAGTGGTGTAACATATACAAATTATTCTAATACAAGTAGTAGTTCAGCACTATCTAACTTAGTTTCTACCAGTAGTAAAACAACTGCAGCTACTATCGGTGCCTTAACAAATTTAAGTACATCAGCATTAAAAGGAGAAACAATAGAAATCCCAGACAGCGTAACTCAAGGACCATATACAGTAACAGGATATGATTACTGGATATCAAGTGGTAAAGAAATGATTTGGTCATCTGGTACTAATCAAAGAAAAGTATCAGAATTATGGAAGAAACAAGGATCTAAATTTAAAAATGGGATTGCTGTTATAACAGTTGAAAACGATGATGGTGAAGACGAAGAAAGATATTTAATAGCAGTATCACCCACATATGGTCAAGTTGGTGACTGTGTAGATGTCAAATTAGAAGATGGTACAATAATTCCATGTATTATAGCAGATGCTAAAAGCACAGCTGACTCAAATTATACAAAATATGGCCATCAATTTACAGATGGTAGTATAAATATATTAGAGTTTGAAGTAGAAAGAGCAACTTACCTTGAAAAAGGTAATCCAACTACATCAAAATGGGACTTAGAATGGGATAGTACTAAAGATGTAGAAAGTATTACAAATAAAGGAAGTATTATAAATGCTACAGCAAAATCATTGGATAAAACAGTAACGATTTAATAAGGAGGTAAAAAAATGGTTACATATAATAAATATTCTAGTGTAGATTCTGGAACTATTGAAAGTGATGTTTCAAAAATAAAAACAATCTTAGCTTCAGAAAAAACAAAATTAACAACATTAAGTGAAAGTCTTACAGATGATATTTATAAAGCAGATTCTAAGGCAACATTAAAAGAAGGATTTAATAAAATAAAAGAAGCAATTGAAGAACTAGAAAGTCAATTAGATGGAGCAACATCTATTGCTAGCAACGTTACTAAATATAAAAGTGCTCAAAATGCTATTGGTAGTGAACCAACTAAGTACGAAAAAAATGGTCTAGGAGGTCAAACGGAAACACAAGCTCATAAAAATTGGGTTAGTAATAAAACAGCACAAGAAGCAAAAATGGAAGAAGCAATCGAAGCAATTAATGGCATTGTAGATTCTTAATGTCTAATTTTACACAAATTTTACTATTTTAATTTATAAATTTATAAAAATGTAATATAATGAATATATAGAAAGGTATATTTACAAAGGAGGTAAAAAAATGAGTACAGGTAATGTAAATATTGAAACAGGCGCTCTAAACGAAGTAGGTAAAAACGTTGATGCTAACGTAGCATACAATACTAGAGATGCTTATAATGATGTTAAACAAATAGCTGAAACAGTTATGCAAATGTGGACTGGACCTGCATCTAAAACTTTAGAAGAAAAACTTAATGAACTAGATCCAGTAATCAATAGAGATATTAGTGACTTAGAAGAACTAGGTGGTGTTCTTCAACAAATTGCTCAAAATTACGAAGCTACTGAAGAAGAAAATGAAAGTTCAATTAATAAAACTGATTATAGTAGCTCAACAAGAGGATAGTTTAAGGAGGAATAAAGATGAATGGATATCAAGTAAAAGCATCATACGAATCAATTGATGAAGCTGTTAGAAGTTTAAATCTTGCTGTTAAAGCATTATATGATCCAATTGCAGCTGCTGACCAAGAATTTAATAAAGTTGGTGAAGGTGGAGAAGCATATAGTGGTACTGCTGCCGACCAAATTAGACCAATCTTAAATCGTATGAAAGCAAATATTGAAACTTTACAATCAACAGTTCAAACATTAGCAGACGAAGCTGGCGTATCTCTTGAAAATTATGAACAAGCTGATAGTCAAGCTACTCAAGCTATTGCAAATAACATTGGTGCATAAAGAAGTTATTAAAACTTCTTTTTTTATGCTATACTAATAATAGGTGATACTATATATGAAAGATAATTTTTTAGTACCCGATTTTAAAAATCAAAATAAATTAGAAAAGATTCTAACTATATGTAGTTATATTTTAAGTTTAATAATCTTAATATCCATAATAGTTAGTATTTTTACTCATAATAATTTATATTATATTTATGAAACTAGTTTATGTTTTATGCTAATAATCCAAGGAATTCTTTATTATAAATATAATAAACCATTAGCAATAACTGACTTTATATGTTCTATCTTTATTTTATTAATTGAAATAATATCCTTAGTGAGGTGAATTTAATATGAAAAGAAAATTTAAAAATATAACAGTTCCATATAAATACTATGATAAAAAAGAAAATTATACTTATTATATTTATAAAGATAAAAAATATTATGATTTAAATAAATTATTTAAAGTATTTCTCGGTTCATATTTAATATATCATTATGAAATAAAAGATAAAATAAAAGAAGTATATAATTTAAGTGATGTACTGTATGATTTAATTCAAAACTATGATACTTTTAATATTCCAAGTAAATATAAAAAAGAATATAGTACTATGGAATATGAATTTATTAACAATTTACAAAAGACATTAAAAGATAATAAATTAAATCCGCCTTATGTAAATAAATTTAGTTATGAAGGAAGAATAGTTGATAGTAAAAATTATCAATTTACTAAAAATGTTTATTATAAATATAAAGATGTTAAAATACCTAAAAGAATAAAATCTGATATTTATCATCATAATTATTATGTAGTAGGTGGAACTTATTATGAAAGTCTTTACTATGCTTTAGATGATGTTTATGGAGACTATTTAGAATACCAATTTGGTGGTACTAAAAAAATTAATAATCGTACTCATTTAAAAGCCCATAACTTTGATGATTTAATATCATTAATATTTTCGAATACTAATAAATTTATTATTCATGTTTTCCAACAAGAATATTATAGTAAACAAGAATTAGATTTTTTAAATTTGTTAGCAGATAAATTAAATAATATGGGATATAAATCAGTTCAAAGAAAATATAATTCACTAAATACAACAGAATATAATTATTTAAAAGATAATCACAAGTATTTTAAATTACTTATTCATAATATTAGATATAAAAAAGAAGAAAGAAAATATCAAAAAGAAATTTTAAAAAGCCATAAATTATAATTTATGACTTTTATTTTGACTAAATTTTTCTTTTAATTTTATTAATTTATACTTAATTGTTCTTTTATATTCGTTATCTATTTCAATAGGTGTTTTAACATTCATTCTATAATTAATATCATATTTCTTATCTATATTAATAGCATCTTCTATTCTATTTAAATAATAATAACTAGTTAAATTAGTCGAAGATCTTAAACCTAAATTATCTAAAGTATATTCTTCTTTAGGTGTTAAATATAATCTAAAAGCATCAAAATATGTTTTTATATTATCTTCATTAATTTCAAAATAACCATAAGTAATTAAATTATTAGCGAATTCAGTGCCTTTTTTATTTAATTTTAAAAAATATCCAGGATGAGGAGTAGACATTCTAACACCATATCTAGGTTCCTCAAAATATCTATGAAATCTATTTTCTTCTTCAAGACAAAACTGTCTAAAAGTAGGATCTAAAATATACTGAATAGTATCTTTTTTGTTATCTATAATAGTTGGAATACTTATTTTAGTAAGTTCATGAATAGTATGTGTATTAAACATATCTCCAATATTAAATTTATCTACTTCAATATTCATCTTTTTACATAATTCATAAATAATATTAGCAGCAGGAGCACACCTTGATTTCATAGAGAAGGTAAGAGGTGATTCAGCCGGGTTACATATATTAATCCTTGTATAATAAATTAAATAATTTAAAAAATTATTAATATCTTCTTCCTTAATATAACCATTATTATCATAAAATCTTTCTATTTCAACAATCTTATTAAAATCAATATCTTCATTATAAGGAGTAGCATCAAAAATAAAATTTTCTTGTTTACTATATTCTGCTGTACTAGGATTATATAGCATTTATATCACTCCTTACTATAAATAGTATAACATATTTATTGACTATAATTAACTATATCTGTATAATGAATATATGAACAATCATTCATATGAAGGAGCAAATTATGAAATTATTAGATGATAATAAAATAATTGATTTATCTGAATTATTTAAGATATTTGGTGATTCAACAAGAGTTAAAATAATGAATGTCTTAATAAATAAAGAAATGTGTGTAGGAGATATAGCTGAAACTATTAATGCCAGTCAGTCTGCTGTTAGTCATCAACTGCGAATCCTAAAACAATCTAAATTAGTAAAATGTCGTAAAGATGGTAAAACATCTTACTATTCTTTAGCAGATAATCATGTTGAAAAAATATTCTTGATGGGAGTTGAACATATTGAAGAAAATTAAATATAATTTAGCCAACTTAGATTGTGCTAATTGTGCTAATAAATTAGAAAAACATTTAAATAAAGATGAAAACTTAAATAATGTTGTTGTAAATTTTGCTAAATTAACAATGACTTTAGAAACCGATTTAGATAATCCTAAAGAATATATTATAAAAAAATCTCATGAAGTAGAAGATGAAGTAGAAATATATGAATTAGATGAAGAAATAAATAATAATGATTTTAAAGTATCTTTAATTATGTTAATTATAGGTATTATTTTAAGTATCTTAGGTTGCTTTGTCTTTAAAGGCATAACATCTAAAATAACTATAATACTTGCTTTTATAGTACTCTTATATAAAGTAGTATATATAGCTATTAAAATGTTATTAAAACTAAAAATAGATGAACATTTATTAATAACTATTTCTTGTATAGGTGCTTATGCTATCGGTAGTATTCATGAAGGTTTAATGGTTATTATTTTATATGATATAGGTAAAGTATTAGAAAGTCTTGCTGTAAATAATTCTCGTAAATCGATATCAGAATTAATGGATATCAAACCTGAATATGCTAATTTAAAAATAAAAGATGAAATAGTAAAAGTAGATCCTTTAAAAGTTAGTATTGGAGATAGTATTATTGTAAAAAAAGGTGAAAGGATTCCGTTAGATGGCGAAATTATTAAAGGAACTACTTTACTTGATACTAGTGCTCTAACTGGTGAATCTAAATTAGTAAATGTAAAAAAAGGCACTAAAGTTTTATCTGGTTCGATAAATACTGATAATATAATAGAAATAAAAGTAACTGAAATCTATGAAAATTCTACAGTTGCTAGTATCTTAAATTTAGTAGAAAATGCAACAGATCGAAAAACTAAAACAGAAAACTTTGTATCTAAAGTAGCTAAAATATATACACCAATTGTTTTATTACTTGCTATTTTAACTTTAATTCTATTGCCGTTATTATTTAATATACCTTTTAATAAAGCATTATATAAAGCATTAACATTCTTAGTAATATCATGTCCTTGTGCTATAGCTATTTCTGTACCACTAGGTTATTTTTCAGGTATCGGTGCTTGTTCCAAAGAAAATATTTTAGTAAAAGGATCTGATTACTTAGATACTTTAAAAGATATTAATAAAATTATCTTTGATAAAACAGGAACTATTACTACTGGCGATATAACATCATTTAATTTAAATATTATAAATAATAAATATTCAGAAGATGAAATCCTAACTTACTTAGTAAAAGGAGAAAAATTATCAAATCATCCTTTAGCTAAAGCTATAATCAAATACTATAATCGTGAAGTATCTACTAAAGATATCAAAAAATTTAAAGAAATATCTGGTAAAGGAATAAATTATGAAATAAATAATCAAAAAATTATGATAGGTAGTGCATCATACTTAAAAATACCTAATAAAGATGATAATATATATATTAAGATAGACAATGAATTAGTAGCTAAATTAGAAAGAACAGATACTATAAAAGAAAATGCTAAAGAAACAATAAATAAATTAAATGATATGGGTATTAGAACATTAATGTTTACAGGAGACTCTAAAAATGTTGCTTTAGATGTAGCTAAAAAAGTTATGGTAAATGAAGTTAAATCTGATTTATTACCAGAAGATAAATATAATGAACTTGAGTATGAAATTAAAAAGAACGCTCTAGGTAAAACAGCATTTGTTGGTGATGGTATAAATGATGCTCCATCTCTTGCTAGAGCAGATATTGGTATTTCCATGGGAAGTATAGGTAGTGCATCTGCTATTGAAGCATCAGATATCGTAATTGCAAATGATGATATTTCTAAAATAATAACTGCTATTAAAATATCTAAAAAAACCAATTTCATTATTAAAGAAAATCTAATTTTCGCTATTTCTATTAAAATATTAATTCTAATACTAAGTATTTTAGGATTAGCTAATATGTGGCAAGCAGTATTTGCAGATACTGGTTTAACATTACTTACAATAATTAATACAACAAGAATTTTAAGGAAGTAAGTCTTCCTTTTTAAATACCTAAATTTGCTTAAAATCAACTCTTCAAGTATAATTATTTCTAATTAGAGGGGTATTAGTATGAAAATCATAACTATTTCAAGAAAACAATTTGAAAAGCTAAAATTGGTTGATTTAGATAAAAATATTATGAATACAGAATCTAAAATATATGATTATACATATAAAGGTTATCGTAAAATATTAAAATATTTATATCTAAGAGAAGGAACAATATTTGGTAGTAAACTACAAACTGTTCAAGCATTAAATGATAACATAGAAAACTTACCAGAAGAATTCTGTATACCAGATTATTTAGTATCTTATAAAAATGAAGCAATAGGTTTCACAGTACCATATGTTAATGGTATTAATTTATCAACAATCTTAAATGATTATAAAATGAATCCTAAAGAACAAATATATTATTTAAAAAAGATAGGTTTTATGTTAGAACAATTAAAACATATTAGAATGTATTCAGAATTAAATGATATTTATATAAATGATTTACATGCCTCTAACTTTATAGTAAATCCCTATAATAAATCAATTAAAGTAATAGATTTAGATAGTTGTAAAATAGGAGATAATGTAGCTTTTCCATCTAAATACTTAATTAATACTTCTTTACTTGAATTAACTCCTAATAAATATATAAAAAATACTAGTACTCAAGTAGGTTTAAGTCCTATAGTAGCTAATGAAAATTCAGACTTATATTGTTATACAATGATGATATTAAATTACTTAAGAGGAAAAGATAGTAGTAAAATAACTATTGAAGAATTCTATAACTATCTAACTTATCTAGAATATATAAAAATAAATCCTAATTTAATAGATTGTTTTAATAACTTATTAACAGCTAAAGATAATATAAATCCTGTATACTATCTAGATACTATAGATACCACTCAGTTTGGTAGAGCTAAAGAAAAAGTTTATGAAGTAAATAAAAAGAAACTTATACCTTAAAAGTTTCTTTTACTTTTTATATCTTGTAATGAAAATTTATATTTCTGTTTTATATTAGGATACTTATTTTTATCTACTTCCCCTAAAAAATCACTAAGTTCTCTAATAAATAAACAACCATCTCCATATAATTTACGATAAATAACATACTTAGTAACAGCATCATCACTAGATAATGCTATATCTTCTACTAAATAATAATCTCCCTTAAAATGTTTATATATTCTTTTTAATTTTAAATTACGCATTATATTCACCCAATAAAATTATATCATAATAGTAAATTTATGTTAAAATTATAATAGGTGATAGAAGTGAAAGAAGAAACAATAAAAAGACTTATTAATGAAGCTAAAGACATTGCTAAAAATAACTTTTGTTGTAAATATTCTAATTTTACAGTAGGAGCAGCTTTACTTACTAGTGATAATAAATTATATAAAGGATTTAATATTGAAAATCATGGTATTCAATCCATATGCGCTGAAAGAGTAGCATTCACAAAAGCCTTATCTGAAGGCAAAAAAGAATTTAAAGCTATCGCTATAGTAGGTAAAAATAAAAAAGATAAAGAATTTATAAAAACAGTCCCATGTGGATATTGCCGTCAGTTTATGTCTGAATATAGTAGTAAAGACTTACTTATATATACATATGATGATAAAGAAGATAAATTATATACTTATAAATTAGAAGAACTATTACCAGAAAGTTTTGAATTATAAAGGAATCTCATTCCTTTATTATTATTTTAAATTTTGCTATAATAATTATTAGGATGTGATAATATGGAAAACTTAGGTAAAATGTATCATATTGGATTAGCTAAAGAAGATATTAAAGGAGCTAAATATGCTATCTTACCAGGAGATCCAGGAAGAGTAAAAAAAATAGCGGGAGCTTTAGATAATCCTACTAAACTAGCTGTTAATAGAGAATATACTAGTTATTTAGGAACTATATCTGGCGAAAATGTTTTAGTAATATCTACAGGTATGGGCGGACCATCAACAGCTATTTGTGTCGAAGAACTAGTAGAAATAGGAATTGAATATTTTATTAGAGTAGGTACAAGTGGTGGAATGCAACTTGATGTTAAAGCAGGAGATATTATAATAGCTCAAGCTGCTATTAGACAAGAAGGAACAAGTAAAGAATATGTTCCAATAGAATTTCCTGCAGTAGCTGACTTTGATATCGTTACTGCATTACATGATGCTGCAGTTGAATTAAAAATGCCTAATCATGTCGGTATTGTTCACTGTAAAGATTCATTCTATGGTCAACATTCACCAGAAAGAATGCCAGTAGGTTATGAACTTTTAAATAAATGGGAAGCTTGGATAAAAGCCGGTGCTTTAGCAAGCGAAATGGAAACCGCATCCCTTTATACAGTAGCATCTACACTAGGAGTTAAAGCAGGAGCTGTTCTTCTAGTAATATGGAATCAAGAAAGAAGTAAAGCAGGACTTCCTCAAGAAACTAATTTTGATACAGATAAAGAAATAATAGTAGCAATAAGAGCTATAGCTAAATTAATTAAGAAAGGAAAAAAATAATGGATAAAATAAAAGAACATTTAAAAAATAACTTAGCTATCTATTTAGTAATCTTAGCATGTATAGTTATAGTATGTGTTGCCATCTTTGTTAAAGAAGAAAAAAAAGATGTTGTTGATATAAGTATGTTTAAAAGTATAACTCTTAGTGAAACAAATGCTTTATTTAATGATGATGATCCTAAATTCTTAGTAATTAGTGTTAATACTTGTTCTGCTACTGCTCAGTATGTTGAATATCTTCAGTTCTCAATGTTAGATAATGATTATCAAGTATATTACTTAGATTTGAATACAATAGATGAAAATAATAAAGAAGATATGAAAGAATATCAAAAACTTACAGAACACTTAGATTATGAATATAATTTTAATGGTAATATAGCTCCTATATCTAATTTTATTGGTAATACCCCAATGACTATAATAATAAAAGATAAAAAAGTAGTTTTTGGTTACATAGGTTCTATGAATACAACAACATTAAAAAGTATTGTAAATATGTATGGAGTGAGTAATAAAAATGAACAAGAATAAAATATTAACAGAAACATTTACTTGGATGTTTATAGGTCTCCTAATATGTTTTTTAATAAGTTATTTAACAACTACAAATAGTATAGTAGCATACTTAGTATTTGGTTCTCTAGGTGGCTATGGCTATTATGTATTTCTAATACTAGAATTAATACTAGCTATTGTTTTTCAATTATTAATTAAAAAGATATCTCCATTAGTAGCTAAAATATTGTATATGTTATATACTGCTTTAACAGGTTTAAGTTTATCGGGTATCTTCTTTGCTTATACTAAATCATCTATTTGTTATATCTTTTTAGCAACAGCAATAATCTTTTTGGTATTTGTAATAGTAGGTAAAAAAACAAAAGTAGATATGACAAAATGGAGTGTATATTTATTCTTTGGTTTAATAGCAATAATCATTTTAGAAATAATAAATTTATTTATAGCTAATAACTCTTTAAATATCATTTTATGTATTGCAGGTATATTAATATTCTGTGCTTATACTGCTTATGATATCAAAAAAGTATTAGATGAAACTTATATGATAGATACAGAAAATAAAGGTATATATTGTGCTTTCCAATTGTTCTTAGATTTTATTAATATCTTTATTGATTTAATAAGACTATTTGGTGAATCAAATAATTAATTTTTCCAATAAAAAAAAGTCCATTCTTTAGGACTTTTTATTTTTTTATGGTGACCTGTATGGGATTTGAACCCATGAATGTAACCTTGAGAGGGTTATGTGTTAACCGCTTCACCAACAGGCCGTTTAAAACATAAATAATTCTAACATAATTAACATTTAAAAACAACTTATTTTATGCTAAAATTTAAGTGTAAATAAGACGATTATAGGGGGAATAAAATGACAGATAATAAAATATTTAAAATTATAATAACTTTTCTAATTATAGCTATCTTAATAGTATTATGTATAATCTTTCTAAAAAAATATTTTCAATATCGAGACTTTTATTTAAATAATCAAAATCCATTTAAAAGCATTTCTATTCTTAATGAAGATATAAAAATTAATAATCAAGATAAAATTTATAATCTAGAAGCTTCTTGTAATATAGAAGAAAATAATCAAATAATTAATTATGAATTAAAGAATGAAGATTCTAAAATAAATATAGATACTATTATATATAATCAAAATGAAATAATTACTGATATTAATAATGCTACTAATTTAATAATTAATATTGAAATCAATAATAATTTATATCGCTTTAATATTACTTGTAGGAGTGAAGAACTATGAGAGAAAAAACAGAAATGGTTTTAAAACTTCTTACTGAAGGTGGCTTTAGTATTAGTGAAGTTCAAAATATGTTAAATCTTAATAATAAAGAATTTAATATTATTTTAAAAAGAATAAGAGATGCCGGCTATAATTATAATAAAACATTTTATTCAGATGGAAATATTCATATATCTCCATGTAGTTCTGTATATCGTCCTAATCAAAACTTAAGAATTAATATTAAAGAAAATAATTTTCGTACTTTATTTATATCTGACTTACATATAGGTAGTGATGGTGATCAACCAGAACTTATAAAAATGGTTTCTAACTATGCAATTAATCATGGTATTCATAGTATCTTTGATGCCGGTGATATTATAGATAACTTATATCCTGAAAATAAATATCATCAAAAAAATAAAACAATACATAGTCAAGTAAATAAAGTCTTACAAACACATGAATATCATGATAACTTAATATATTTTAATCTAGGTGGTAATCACGACTATAAAAGTATTCAAGATAATGGTTTTGACCCTTTAAGATACTTTGAAGATAGAAGATATGACATGATATCTTTAGGCTATGGTGTCTGTTATATACACATGAAAGATGATGTAATAGCAATTACTCATGATTTAAAAAGAAATGGTAATACTAAAATAGTTGATAATTCTACTTTAGTTTTTAAAGGTCATAGTCATAAATCCCGTAATCGAGATAACAAAATAATTTATATATTATCTTTATCAGATAATGATACTGGAGCATATGAATTTAAACCATTAATGGGTTTTATTGATGTTAATTTTACCTTCTATGAAAAAATGATAGCTAAAGTAGATATTAAACAACTAGCTTTTGTTAATGAAGAAATAAGACTAGGTAATGAAGATACTATGATATTAAGTCCTACTTATAAAGAAAGAAGAAAAAATAAAAAGAAGGAATTAGTCTTAAAAAAGTAAATTGACAAAGATAAAATGTTTTAATATAATGAAAACACAAAAACGAAGAAAAAGAATAGTAAATTAGACCTTATATTATAGAGACTTCTTGGTAGGTGTAAAAGAAGATATAAACTAATTGAAGAAACTTTGGAGTTGAATAACGTATTCAAGTTATTCCGTTAACTTACGTTACAGTTTAAAGAAGTAATTAAGGTGGTACCACGAACTATTCGTCCTTTTAGGATGGGTAGTTTTTTATTTAGAAAGGAAGATAATATGACTACAAAAGAACTAGCTGACTTAATATTTCCCAATATTACTAAAACAGTAGCCGACTATGAAAAAATGTATCCAGAAAGAGAATTAAAAGAAGGAGCTAAAGTAACAAGATTTGCTCCAAGTCCTACAGGATTTATGCATATTGGAAACTTTATGTCAGTTGTAATTGACTATGTAATGGCTAAAAAAAGCGATGGTATTTTCTACTTACGTAATGAAGATACAGATAGTGCTCGTGAAGTAGAAGGAGCAGTAGAAAGTATAAGACATGTCTTAGATTACTACAATTTAACACCAGATGAATATGAATATCGTGATATAAATGAAATAAAAGGTAATTATGGACCATATATTCAATCTGAAAGAAAAGAAATCTATCATGCTTTTATTAAAGAATTAATAAGTGAAGGTAAAGCATATCCTTGTTTCTTAACTCAAGAAGAAATGGATTCTATTAGAGAAGCTCAAACTAAAGATAAAAGAAGAATAGGAATCTATGGTAGATATGCTAAATATCGAAATCTTTCTCCAGATGAAGCTGCAACTAGAATTAAAAATGGTGAACAATATGTAATAAGACTTAAAAGTACTGGTAACTTTAATCAAAAATTTAAATTTGATGATTTAGCATATGGTACTATGGAATTCCCTGAAAATGATATAGACGTTGTTATAATGAAATCATCTAATCTATTACCAACATACCATTTTGCTCACTTAGTAGATGACCATTTAATGCGTACTACACATGTTGTTAGAGGTCAAGAATGGGTAAGCTCTATTCCAACTCATTACGAACTATTCAAAACATTTGGTTTTAAAATGCCTAAGTATGTTCATACACCATTAATCTTAAAAAAAGATGGCGATAAAATAAGAAAAATATCTAAGAGATTAGATCCAGAAGCTAGAATGACTTTCTATGAAGAAAAAGGCTATCCAGTATATGCTGTTATTGAAGCTATTATGACTATTGCTAACTCTAACTACGAAGCTTGGCGTGATGGTCACCCAGATGCAAGTTTTATCGAATTTGAATTTTCTCCTAAAAAAATGTCAGCATCTGGAGCACTATTCGACTTAGATAAATTAGATAATATTTCTAAAAATTATTTATCGAGATTAAAAGCTACCGAAGTATATGATATGTTAGATAAATGGTCTAAAGAATATGATAAAGATTTTAATAATTTAATAAATAAATATAAAGAATATACAATAAATATTCTTAATATTGAAAGAGAACAAAAAAAACCAAGAAAAGATTATGCTTCTTTATCAGAAATAAAAAATCAAATATGGTATATGTATGATGAATTATATAAAGACTTTGAATATAATTTTGATCCTAAATATACTGTTTCAGATATAAAAGAAGTCTTAAATACTTATTTCGAGGACTATTATAATGAAGAAGATGATAAAGATACTTGGTTTAATAAAATGAAAGAATTAACAGAAAAATTAGGATATTGTTCTAACATGAAAGAATATAAAGAAAATCCTGATAAATATAAAGGTAGTGTTGCTGATATCTCTAATATAATTAGAGTAGGAGTAACATCTCTAAAAGAAACACCGGACCTTTATATAATACTTAAATTACTAGGTCAAAAAAGAATTAAAGAAAGAATAGAAAAGATTAAGTAACTTTACTTAATTTTTTTATTAACAAATAAATTAACTTCTCGAGTAAAATTAAATATGTTATAATACTTTTGTAAAGTAGGTGATTAAATGGATTATATAATTGATTTAAGTTCCTTATCAAGTAAATCAAGTGATTTAAATTCATCTAAAAGTAATATAGATACTATAAATGATATGACTATTTATGGTGATTCAGATATAGATCCTTATTTAGAAAAAATAAATGAAACTATTAAAAGAATTAAAAACGGTTATAATAATGCATCTACATGGATGACAGGTTATATAGATGATATGAATACTTTAGAAAGTAATTTAGCATCTTTAAATAGTGCTAACTTAATAACACCAACTGAATTTAATAAAGAATTTGAAGATATATTCAGTAAAGTAACAATGCCTGCTATTAAAACTGGTGGCGATACTGTAATTAATAAAAACTTAGGTACTCTAGGTGAAGATGTTGCATTTACAGTAGACGTTCCAGACGATTTAGTTCAATCTGCATATACAGTTACTTGTTATGAAGCAGATGGCTGGCATTTAGGAGGAAGTTCTAAAGGTACAGCAATAGCTAGTGGTACTAATCAAAAAGCTGTTCATGAAGCTTGGGTAGCAGATGGTGCTAGATACAAAAATGGTATAGCTGTTATTAATGTAAATGGTGAAGACCATTACTTAGTAGCAACATCTCAAGCATTCGGTAAAGTAGGAGATTCAGTTACTATGAAATTAAAAAATGGTGATACAGTTCCATGTGTAATCGCCGATGCTAAAAGTACTCATGACTCCAATTATACAAAATATGGTCATAGTAGAAGTAATGGTAGCGTTAACGTTTTAGAATTCGAAGTAGATACAGCAACATATAAAGCAAAAGGTAATCCAACTACTGAGTCCTATGGCTTAGAATGGGATAGTAGTAGTGGAGTAGCTAGTGCCGATAACCATGGTAGTATAATCTAAGGAAAGTTTTTACTTTCCTTTTACTTTACATAAATTTAAAAATAATTCATCTAATAATAATAAACCTATAATATAATTTAATTATCCAGGAATAAGTTATGGGGTGTAAAAATGAGCAGCAAGAATCAAAAAAAGTTCGATAATTATATTAGTGATATTATAAGTAATCTTCATTTTAATATTTTACGTAATGAATTACATCATGGTATAAGTAGATATGAACATTCTATGCGTGTTGCTAAATGGACATATAAAATATGTCAAACATTTAAATTTGATAATACAAAAGAAGTTACTAGAGCAGCTTTATTACATGATTTTTATACTAATAAAGATTTAGATACAAAAGATAGTAAAAAAGCTTTAGTAGAACATCCTAAAGTAGCATTAATTAATAGCAAAAAATATTTTAATATAAATGAATTACAAGAAGATATTATAGTTCATCATATGTTTCCTTGTACTTTAAAACTTCCAGAAAGCAAAGAAGCTTTCTTAGTATCAGTAGTAGATAAAGGAGTAGGTACATATGAAATGTTACGTTTTAAATTACCTCTATATGCTCATATAATGATATTATTTTTCTTTAATTTAATAACAGTACCAAGATAAGGTGCTTTTTATTTGACAAAAAAAATAAATTAAGTATACTAATCTTTGTTGTTTGGGGGTAATCATATGAAAGAATATGAAGAATATTTAGAATTAATTAATATATTACTAGATTCTGAAGATAAAAATTTAAAAAGATTAGGTAAACAATTAAGAAATCGAAAAAGTCCAGGAAATAAATCTCCTAGATTAAATAAAAAATTATTTAATTTAGCATTAAATTCAATCGATGAAGAATCTAAAAATTATGTTTTAAATGGTATGGAAGTATCCAGTAGAATAGTAGAAGAATTTTATAAAAATGGTTGGTTTGCATATAATTTTGGTATTATGCAAGACACTGGTAGAGATTCTTTAGCTAACTATACAAGTGAAGGATTTAAACCATTCTTTATACCAAGGGGTGAAGATGGTTTTTACATTCAAACAAATAAACCAACTAATGCACCAGAAGAAATAATAAGAAATATCGAAATTAACTTCTTTCAAAAATATGAAGATGATTTAAGAGATTTAGATTTAATCTGGCGTGAAAAAGACCAAATATTAGGTGGTATGTATACTATTAACGAATCAGAAAATCCTAGATTAGTTAGATTAATATTTAACTATTTAGGTTTCGAAGAAAAAGAATTAAATAAAAAAGATTTCACAAAATAGAGTGATTTCTTTTTTTTAATTTATATGTTATCATATTTTATGATAGAAGGTATTATATATGGCTAGAAAAAAAACTATTATAAGACATATCTTTAAATGGAACCTAAAAGAATTTATTCTTGCAATATTGGGAACTTTTTTAGTTTGTTTTGGTATTAATAAATTTATTGTTCCTAATGGTTTATATAATGGTGGTATTCTAGGTATAGCTCAATTACTAAGAAATTTAATTAATAACTTTTTTAACTTAGAAACAAATATTGATATAGCAGGTATTATTAACTTAATAATTAATATTCCTTTATTTATATTAGCTTATAGACATATTAGTAAAACATTCTTTAGAAGAACTATTATATGTGTAATTTTAGAATCTTTCTTCTTTACTATTATTCCTATACCAGAGACAATGATAGTAGATGAACTTATTACTAGCGTTTTAATAGGCGGAATTATTGTCGGCTTTGGAGCGGGTTTAGTACTAGCGTCTAATGCATCTCTTGGTGGAACAGATATTATATCTATATCAGCTACTATGAGAAGAAAAGGTTTATCTGTTGGTAAAGTAGGAATGCTTATTAATATAATAATATTTGGTATAGCAGGTATTTTATATGGTACTAAAACAATGATTTATTCTATAATATATTGTGTTATAGATTACTTAGTAGTAGATAGATTACATGTTCAAAATATAAGTTCAACAGCAACAATTTTTACAAAAGAAAATCCAGAAAATATTATTGAATTTGTGAAAAATGAATTAGATAGAGATGTAACTACCTGGGTAGCAAAAGGAGAAGGAAGTAATTCCAAAACCCATATCTGTTATATCGTATTATCTAAATATGAATTAGAACGATTAGAAAGATATTTACCGCTCCTAAGTAAGAAAGCATTTTTAGTAAAAAATGATAATGTATCAGTATATGGAAACTTCAAAAAAGTCTTAACAAAATAACCAAGTTATTAACATAACTTGGTTTTATATTAATATAAAAAATAATTATTGAAATTTATCAAAGAAAAATTTGACTTTAGAGTTCAAAGTGTTATAATTGAATTGCTTTTTAAAAAGAAAAAAGCAAAAATACCATTTTTTTAAAAGATTTTATTGACTTTTAAAATTTCTCTTGGTATATTACAAATGCGACTTGAAAAAAGTTGCACAAATGATCTTTGAAAACTAAGTAAAAAAGTCAAATTGAGTAGCTTTGTGATCAAAATTCAAATTATGGAATTTATATAAAATTCTTTTTTAATGAGAGTTTGATCCTGGCTCAGGATGAACGCTGGCGG
>Ga0181612_166577_pt1 | contig 37105 bp, 23 predicted proteins | sample HoacroProtozoa21_FD_119630 | JGI IMG/M metagenome (GOLD analysis project Ga0181612, IMG submission 119630) | Hoatzin crop microbial communities from Cojedes, Venezuel. Combined Assembly of Gp0051906, Gp0051904, Gp0051908
CTCTGCGGCGCTCCCCTGCCCCCTGCCCCTGGACATTAAGACTCCTCCCATCCTAAACAGCTTCCTCTGAGGGTGGGGAATCTTTCCATTGCTCAGGGGACAATTAATGTGTTTGAGAGGCCAAAAAACCCTCACACCTTAATACTATCCAAGAATAATGCCTAAAGAAGTAATAGCTGCATCCCCTGTGGCCACATGAAATGACATCATGGGTCCTTCCAGATCCAGAGCTGCTGGTTCCCCTGGGCTCTGCCCATTCAGAGGTCTTCTTGAATTGAACAAACAAGTGATTTCTGCCCTCCAAACATCACAAAAGCCGTTAATCATGACCTCATGGTACACAGAAGGAGGAGAAAGAAATAGAAAGTGCCACACTTCTCCTTTAAGTGCCTTTTGCTCTTTCCAAGTATTTCTGATAGAGGCAAGACAGTTCTTCAGTGCCTAATTCTCCACTGCTCTTTTAGCAATCACCAAATAGACCACATACATATACGTATATACACACGTGTGTGATTATAGAACAAAAAGTAAGAGGACTGATCTAAATGCATCAGAAGTCAAGAAAGCTGAGCTTTTAAGCCGACGAGATGTCAAAGCCTGCTTAGTGTTTGCACATTGTCAGAGTACAGAGCATGGACCTGCTCAGGAGCAGAGACAGGGAGCAAAACGAATTTGGGAGGACCATAAGTCCAGTGAAGTTCATAGGAAGGTTCTGTGCATGCCACAGTGCATCAATAATATACCTTTTGTCAGAGGTAATCAAGTCTTGGCAAAGACAGGTAATGACTCAGGAAGCACTGATAAAAACAGAGTCTCTGAAAAAGTAAACAAAACCACTCCAGCCCATTTCAAGTTTAAAAGAAATACTATCAAAATCAAACACATCATCTGGCAACCAGTCTCCCCACTACCCCAATTTAATTTTGACTGCGCTCCATTAGTGTTCAGAGACAGCTTTAGCAAGGTCCAAAGGCCATCAAAGACAGCCAGTTCAGAGCTGCAACCCTCAGACAGCTCACGGATCACTTCTCCCCTAAGGAAGCTTCTGAGTATAGAGCAGAAACACCCTCTACGGAATTTCCAGAATGGAAACCAAAATATTTCTCTGAGGATATTTTTCCTCTACTCTTGGTCTGGTAACCTGATGTGCACCTTCTTCCTTGAACTTTCTCCCCCGGGAGAAAGCCTCTCAGGTTGCTGACCCTGCAGAAGGTCCCAGAGCAGCCAGGGTGGCTGGCTCACCTCTGAAGGCAATGCAGGCAAATCTGATTTAGTTTGCATTTTAAACAGATCATGAATACGGACACAAGAAGCTGCCACATCTGAGCTGAGGGAACAGATTCGGCTGTTCAGCTGCCATCCTAAGAGCGCGTCTGACTGTGCCTTAAGGAGAGGGCTCCCCCGCGGGTGAGCGCTGAAAGCGCGAGGCTCTGCGGGTGCTGTTGGGAGCTGACAGAGGAGGCGTTAGCCTCTCCTGTGCTGCTGGGTCTCACGCTGCAAAAGGGTGTGGAGATGGCAGGCAATGTGGAAAGCAGTGGTCAGCGTTGGGCGTTCTTCATCTCCTAAGCCTTGCTAATGCATGGTATTGCAAGCAAGGTCAAATACGTGAAGTCAGAGGACACTGTTTCTGTATGTTCTGGAGGGGGCTTTTACAGGTACCCTAACTGAAAATCTGGCTTTTCATATTCATTTGAGGAAGCTTTTCATATTCATTTGAGCAAAGCCGTACACATACTACCAATAACTTAGAGTCATCAAAAAGTACTAAGCTATTAATATATCACAGTGACATGCCTCAGTAAAGCTTTGGAGACACAGAGAGAAATACCAGTGGAAGACAGTAAGGTTTTATAGCGGTGGTGTCCTGAGGCCAAATCCATCCTTTGTGAAACTGTGCTGACACCATTAAAGACACCCCAAGGATGAATTAGACTCATTACATCTTACATTAAATAATGAGATTTGTATAGGGGAATTTCTTACAGTTTTACTGCCATAGCTTCTAGTGTCAATAGGATTCGTACATCCCTTACTTAAAATGAACTTTCCAAAGGATTTTAAGGCATATGTCACGTAGGCTATGCAAAACTCATGTATGAAGGAGGTTTCCAAAACATGCATGCCCCAGTCTTTGCCCTGGGCTGTTTCACAGCATCACTATCGGCTGTTAAATTGCGGTCGAAGTCCCACTCAGGACAAGACTGCACTTCCCGGCTGGAAGAAGTGGGCCCTAAGAGATGAGAACATAAAAAGCTGCTGATACCTTGGGATCTCCAGAGAACAAAAAGCAAGTACTGTCCCCATGGCCAATGACAAAATGAGCCATTCAAACACCAAAAAACTCTTCCCAGCCAAGCTGTCTTCTTTTAGGTACCTGAGAAATAAAATGCAAGGCACAGAACTTGTTGTTGCCACTATGGGTTAAACCTGGGTAAAACGGGGTACATCCAATGAACCTGAAGGAGGAGGTGAAGTTAGACAGCCTGCATGGTTGCAGGCTCTGCGCTGTTTTCAAGCCTACAGAATAGAGCTCAGCTTGACATTGAAAAGCTTTGTAGAGGTTGGTCATTCTCTCAAACTTGACACAGTCATAAATCCAAGGCACTGTGCAAGCCAGGCACAGAGTTGTTTTTTTTTCCAGGATGAGAACACATCTGAAACAACATGCTCAGACAGTATGGTATTATTTACTTACAGCTGAGCTTAGAAGATTGAGTAGCAGCCTCAGAAATTATCCCAATTATTTGAAATTGCAGTGCAGTGTAAGAAATCTGTCAGGAGAGAGGAGTGCGAGAGAAAGAGCTGTGGGAAAAATTAAGACGGCTTCTTTTTTTAATAAAGCAAAATGAACGAAGGCAAGTATTCAAAAATAAGTTACTAAAAACCATTTTATAAACTAGCTTTAAAATCTCTTAATAGCATTAGCTTACCTTCTGTTGTGTCTGAAGAAATATATATGAACCAATAATGTTCTCATGAGATTTCATTACTGAAAAGGCTCATTAGAAAAGGCATTAAAATACTAATTACCTCATAAACTATTTAGTTGTGTACCCACTGGGATAGTACTTACGAGTGCTCAAGCTCTTCATAGATCCAACTAATCAATTAATGCTCATTACAGCCAAGAAAGAGTATGCAGACTGCAGCATGCAGGAGAAATAAATAAGTCAGAGGTTAGCAAAGAAAGTGACTTGGCTGTAATCGAGCCTTCCTTTGTAACACAACTGTTGTCTGCTATGATTTAATTTTAATCAGCCTTTTTGATACTTCTGGTAACGTGACTCTTCTCGTCTCAAGAATCTCAGCTATTGTTATTGCTCTTTGAAGTACATAATTCATTATGGGAGATACATCAAATGCCACGTGGAGATTCAAGTGGACAGGTATAGTGTTCACCAACAGCATGCTAACGTTACCTACTGGGAGTGGAAATGGAGAGGGGCTTGGGGATGTGTCTGGTGTGGTTTTCTCCTTCTAAGAAGAGGAGCAGCCAGAGTCACAGGCACACTGCCGGCTTTCCTGCATGTGCCCCCACAGAAAGCAAAGCCCAACACCAGTGCCTTCCCTCCGCCAAGGCTGGGGAAGGGGCAGGGGATGTCTGCCAGTAACTGGGCTCTCATGGTATTTTACAAACACCGTGGAGGAAGGGGAGCTGCTCTGCACCCCACAGAGAGGGCACATACGCTCCTTCACTTCAGGAGCACCAAGACTGTGAACCGTCTCTCCTCACCGGATGTGGCAGCCCAGTATGGACACTGGGAGTGCCTGAAGTCTGGATGGAGCCTGCTGGGCTCTTCTCTTCTTCTGCCTAGGCCCCTTTAGGCTCCTGGCGCAGGTGCTGTCACTGTGAGCCTTGTGTGGATATCGGTCCATCACGCGTGAGGCTAACATCCCACTGAGAAACAAAGGATGGAGATCGACCAGCAGGCAGCCCACAACTTCAGGGAAATGCCATTTCCTGACCAAGTGCACATCATGATTTCTCCTGTCCTGTAACAGCCAGGAGGGTGGCAGTGCATTTCTGAAAGAAAGACTCCTTGGGAAGCGTAGCCCTCCAGCATGACCTACAGCATCTCTGGTTAAAGACATCCAGGACTTAATCCTGGTTGCTTATCACCCCCTTCACACATGCAACTCAAGAAAGCTTCACTTCTGCTTGAGACCTTAAAAATCTCTGCAGAAAGATCTTGCATGCTCCAGAGAAATGCATGTTCATGGTCTCTGTTGTTTTCATTGTGGAAGGGACAAACCAAAGATGGGAACTAGTAAAGTGAGCAGCTCTAGAGCTACTTCATCCAGCTGGTCATTGCCCAGGTTGTGGTGGTCAGGAGCCCTACGGCGAGCAAGCTCATCCTCTAGCAGGAAAGCACATGCTGGATAGGTACTACAAGTCACAGCTATGTTCTTTGGATTTTTGTGGCCAGTACTGAACTAGCTTCACGTATAACAGTTTTACTAAGACTAGCATCAACACATCTTGAATTTTAAGTGTAGTAGAAAGGGAAGTTTTACCTTCTACAATCTCTAAAATGGGATCAAGCTACCTTGTTTTCTGAAATGAAGGATTTGTGTATCCTTGGACAATCCCAGTAACCACAAATTCCACCAAGGGAAATTCATTCCTATTTTAATTCTCAGCAGTGATGCAGCTATATACCAGTTTTCACATAAACCCTAAATGACCTCTGGGAAGTCTTTATTCAACTAATTCAAACATTGCTTGGATCAAGTTTCCAATCAAACTAATCCACCACTAACATCACTTAGAAGACTGACAACTCTCTGCAGATTGATGTAGCAGAACGAATTTCCCATTCTTTGTGCAAATGGTAGTCATCCTGAATGTTAGTAAGTGACTTCTGGATAATACAGATGGATTTTCTGTTATTTATTGTTCTTCAACACTCTAAAGTATTTCAGGAAAAGTGTTTCTTAACAAAAGATAAGGTAACGCACAAATAAATAGATGGATGAAGCTAGCCAAATAGGCACAGATAAGATTATGCTTGCACAGTAGAAATGTACAGAATGAAGAAGGAAAAAACCTCACCAAAACCACAGAAAAGAAAAAAAATTACACACTTGCACATGTGCACAAACACACACACCTGCAGACGTTTGACCAACAAAGCTGGAGCTCTTCAGATTGCTAGCTGTTACTATCGCCTGCCACTGCCTCTCGTTTAAATAAAGTACTCAGAGAGTCCAGATTTTGTACGCATTCAGATATTAATGTTTTGGCAGGATTTTTTAATTTAAGAGGATTCCTAGAAGATGAAGTTAGACCACTATCTGTTACAAAACCCCAAATACATAGTTTTCTCTTTGACACACACACTGACTGCAAACCAACACCAGCCTTCAGAGCAGCTGCACAAGTCCATCAGATAGAAAGCAGATCAGGACTTCATCCACCCTTGCCCTGGGTATCTCTTGGCGGCTATGCTGGCAACCAAAAACAAAGTTCATGCTTAACCTCATGCTAAAGAGCTTCTGTTAACAGTTGGAGAACACAGTCCATCCTCTTTACATATATTTCTCCTCAACCACAAGCAGCACATAAAGCAGACTCTAGTCAAATCCAGTAATGATGCTAGGCATTTTGGGAAGAAAAAAAAAAGCAAAAAGTTGGCACAGTAAGGCAAATGTCATACTTTGGTGTATAGTGGTGTTCTGTCAGAAGCCAGACATATTAAAAATATTTACATAATTTAAAATAATTTGTACAGGTCTAGTAAAGTCTATTTTGGGCTCTGGGCTTTAATAAAAGTTTAAACATTTGCTAGATCCCATTGGACTTCATGTGTAACCTTGGCATTTGAGGGCACTATTGAGGATATGCCATTACTAAACTTTTCATATTAGTATGAGTGTGAACTGAAATACCATAATGAAAATATAACAATATTTCTTGCGTCTTGAAAACAGTCCGGGGCTTTATATGTATTTCCAGATGGGAAACTAAAAATGTACTCTATGTTTTCACATGTATACTCAGAGGTGGCTTTTAGTCTAATTTAAACATTCCAGAACAATGTGGCCTAAATATAACAACATGAATAGTCCATTACTTTCAAAGAAATATCTGGCAATTTTTCATTATGAATTGTTAGGGACAGTACCAATACCTGTCACTGACTGATACAGGAGAGTTAAAAACTCCCAGTGACTGCTTGGTATGATGAATCAATTATAAAAATCCCCTGATACTATTTTGGGGATTTGAGAAAATAATTTACCTTTAAATATTATGTAATGAACACCTTTAGGAAGTGGAGCCGAAAAACTAAGCCAGAAAAAGTTCATATAAGACGCTGGAAGAGTTGGCAAAACACCTGTGTGCAAAAAGAAGAGGCAAATACGTACTGTATCTAAATTAAAGCCAAAACCAACAAAATGCTTACCTGGCAGCATCAAACTGTGGAAGGGCCAGAGCTTGCCTAAAGGAAAATTTTGAGATTCAGAAGTATAAACTAGGTCCTCAGTTGATGCAAAAAACACACAGTTCCTTTGAAGTCAATAAATTGATACAGGTTTACAGCAGCTGAGGATTAGGGCTAAATTTTAAAACTAATCTTTGATTACACCAAAAACGTTGCCTCTGATTTTTTAGAGAGGAGAGGAGAGGAAAGGAGCTGCAGTGTAAAGATGGCTATTCTGTTTTAAATAATTTTCAGTAGACTGAAAAACAAAGCTACAGAAATCCTGGGTGCTGTTTATCTATTTCACAAAAGCTTTTTTTTTTTTTACAACATAATTTTAAGACCAAGCTTTCATGAATGAAAATGTAATATAATGAATATAATGAAGGTAACAATCCTAAATTAAAGTACTTCCACACTGATGAAGAATTTGATGCTATTTGAAAATAAAATTTTTAGAACATTTTTCAATATGGTAATAAGTTGGTTTCAGTGTGACTTTAATACATAAAATAGGAGAAAAAATAGCACACCCATGACTACAAGATGGAGGTTTTGCATAAATTAAATTATGTTCCTAAAAGACTGACAGCCTTTTAGTCACATCTTTAAAGTTCATCTTTAGCTGGTCAAAGTCCACGTTCCCCCAGCCTCTGCAATGCTAATGGGAAATTATTCCATTTACATCAAGTATTTTGCTGCCTTCTTTGTAATATGAGTCACTTAAAATGGGGTAAACTATCTAAAGCAGAGTAACTTGGAGGTGCCCACATTGCCAGAGAAGCTGCAATCAGTCCTCAAGCCCACGAGCAATGAGCTGTGAGTAAAGACCGCTCAGGTCCCTCGGGGGGTCCAATGAGGTGGGCTACACACTCATTTTAGTATAAGGAGGATACAGAGAGCAGAGGACACGACCAACTATGCTACATCCCATGCAGTCTGACTACAGAGCACATTTGGGAAGATTATTCATCGCATTTCATACACCAACATCTCAGATAAACATCACTGGCCAGCAATTTACTAGTAAAAACCGCAAGCAGAGCGAAGTTTGCTGCGTAAGTGTTTCCAGGGTGGGAGACCCAGCCAGTCCCAGTTTTTAAATTACCTCCTTGATAACTCTCTGAACATAAATAAGAGAAGTTGCACTAATGAACATCTGGAAGACAGTATGTAAGCCTCCCACCGCTGAAAAGTGTCACCGGCCATATATGACAGCAGAAACAACAAATGCTGTGAGCATTTCCTCAGACGGAACACAGCTTGTAGCAGTATTTCAAACATGCCTGTGATCTTAGAAGGAGCTCTACAGGGGTATTTGTTAGTCCTGGTTTGGCTATGGTTGACATTATGTGAAAAGTAAGTGCTCTCCTGAGATTTCAGTGAAAGCCGCGATGCCAGGGAAGCTGATCTCACAAGGCTTCCATCATATTGTATGACAGAAGTCTCAGAAGATCAGTTAATTTTTGTCATTATGAGCCAAAATATCATCAGCAAAGTTGAAGAAATTTCAGGGGCATTAAATCCAAACACAGATTGTCACCTTCATTTGGATTTGAATCCTAAATTTGAGCCTGCACCTCCTGCAAGCTCGCGGAGTTCAGAGTCTCCCCATTCTTTCACTAGTCCTGAAAAAAACACTATATTTCAACAATTATATTGATATTAGCAATATTATTAATTAATATTAGCTTGAAAAAGTACATATACCTAAATTGTACTCAGACAGAAGTTGTGTCTTCTGGAAGTGGCAGCCAGAAATTCTTCTGTGCTTGGTTCCACTGCCAAACTGTGCGGCCTCTAGTGAGTCACTTCACTTTTTCTCTCTCCATTCAACAGTTTAAAATTATTTATCTCACAGGAACACTATCATAATTAATAAACTGCTTCACTAGCTACTGTATAGTATTTAGAAAATGCTTTTTAAGCCTGTCCCTGAAGAAGAGATTTATTGCCATGAGAATTTTGCTTCCAGCTCTTGTGTCCTCAGTGGTTAAAATACAGAGCTGGTAAAGTGTGTAACAACATCCCCTCTGCCCCAAAGCCTATCGCTTGTCATGAGATGCACTTGTACAACCCAAGCAAACATCAGGCTTAACGTGCAACTGCCTGAAGTGCAAAACAACTTCCATTATTCATGGCTCTTGCAAAATCTTGGAAAGTGTACATATTCCGAGCAAAAGACTGAAACATATCTATGCGAAGCAGAGCTTCCCTGTAATGCAACTTTGTTTTTACTTTTATAATTTCCTTTTTCCGTGGCCTCACTACCATAAAGACTTGCTTTTACTTGCACCAGCTCCCACTGACACACAACTTTACAGAAACAAAATCTGGAAGGGACAGTTCGGCACCAAACAAGTCGCCCTCACGTATACAGATGCATCTGACTTAAGTTTCAAAACCTCACAGCACACAAAAGCCAGCAGTTCATGTGTTGGGCTAGATGACAGCTACAGCAAGCAAACATTAGGACTTTATTTCAATTATTGCTATGGTTACAAAATCAGGGTGGACACTGGAGGGAAAAGGAGAAAGAGAAACAAATCTACAAAGATGGTAAATCCTCCGAGGAAAGAGGGGGTGGTGGAGAAACAGAGGGAAAGAGAAAGGGTGAGGGCTGGTGGGTGGGGGAGAAAGCGAGGTCATTTTAACACCCAGCTGAATAAAGACAAACAAAATAATAAAAATCCCAGTTCTTCTAGAGAAATAGTGCTGATAAGTGCAGGATAAAGTGACACAAAGAAAGAAAAATGCGAGGAATTGTTACAACTTGTGTCTGCAACAAGCAATGCAATTTGTACGCACTCAGGAGAAGCAAGATCAAATATTCAGCACATATTTGCAGCAGCTATGAGTAACTGAACCAGCTTGCTTCTCTGTTGCACTTATTGAGCCACTGACAGCTTAATAAGAATTAGTTCCTACCCAGTCTAGTTCATAATCCAGCATTTAGGCACGATGGGTGCAAGGTCCTGTTTCAGTAAACAAAACAAAATCTGATTAGCTTCACCCATCACAATAATACCTTAATCCACAGCAAGGCGTACTGTCTTCAGGTAAAGCTACTGGCCACGGAGGATCTTAAACCATAGATCAGGAGGAGCACACTGAAAAGTTGGCTTTGGGGACTTTAAAACATAAACGCAAATGTAACAGGGGATACAATTTCAGAACAGTGAGTTTTGTCAACAGTTGCAGAAACACCGCGGTTTTTAAATATTTAACAGTCCCCTCCTTGAAAACATTTCTCAGTTACTGATACAGGCAAATTTGTCACAACTCTTTTTTTTTTGAAATTGGAAGGCTTCACTTGGCACCTTTTTTTTTTTTTTCTATGCTGCTTTCATTGCTTTATTGTGAAGGACAAGGTGAGCAATTGTTGTTGAAAGCTCTGCAGAGATGCAACATTTTTCTGTCTGCTCAGTAGTCCAGAATCTGTATGAAGAAAAGCCTTCTGGCCCTGAAGCAATGCATGTTGCTCTACTAGAACAACTCCTTTCCCAGACAGCTTGACAGGAAAACATGGACTTCAAACCCTTTATTACATTTAACAAAGTATCTTCAGTCACAAAATGTTAAGTAACTAGACCTAGATCTTCAGTGGCTCTGATCATGCCCGGACCGCCTGCGCCAGCCTCCTGCCTGAAATCAGGATGGAAACCTCACAGACCTGGGCCCAGAGCTGGCACCCAGCGGGATGTCCTTCCCAAGGCCACCAGCTGTTCCAGAATGCTGCTGCTGTTAGGGCAACGCTCTTGCTTCCGCATTCAACGGCTGCTACCAGGGCTGAGCCGAGCCCCAGACCGGGGCTGGGGGTAAGAGCTTAGTCCAGCAGTTCCTCCCTTTGCACCAGTCGCACCACCACAGCTCACAGGCATGTAAACGCACACTGTTTGTAAAGCAAGAAGCAGCAGAAGACTCGATCCAGATGCAGATGCCGATCTGCGTCCGAGGAAAGCCGGCCACCTCTGCAGCCGAGCCGTTCCTGCTTGGTTGCTGCTGCAGAAAGTGAGCAGTGCCTGCCTGACAGCTGTATGGAGCGCACCCAGGTCCCCGCAGCCAGTCCTGCCTTTCTGCTGGGATGCAGAGCTGAGCGACGCTTGGATCGGGATTTTCAAAGCCACCAGTAGGATCTGGACCCTTAACTCTCATTAAGTTGAATAAAAATTAGTGCTGATGACAACTGGCTAACCACAATTCCTTTCATTTCTCCTCCTCTGCCGCCAAAGCTGTCCAGCATTCTTAGGTAAATCATAAGGTTCAGTTAATATGGATATTTCACCATTATAATTAGGAACATGCTCATTACTGCTTTATTACTTTTCTTTTCCAGTTATGTTTTCACTCTAACATCTGATAGGCACTTTGAAATTAATTTTCTTAGTATTACTGTTCAACCTAGTAATGTGTATAAGGCAAGAACAAGACCCCATTACCCTACTCACTTCTGATATGAAAACAACTTTTTTTTTTCCTAAAGAATCATACAGATTCTGTCATGAAAGCAGAAACAGCCAAGCTACACATATTACATTTTATTTAAATTTTGTAAAACTACTAATCCAGCAAGGGGCAGAGGGAGAGGGTAAAAGAAAAAATTAAAAGGTCAAACTGAAAACTGTGATTTTAAGTTCAATTAATTTCATTGCCAGCCTGCTTTTTATACCTCCTTTCAGAGCTCATAAAACTCTACAGGTAAAGATCAATGCCTTGCAAAATTCAGATAGAGAGGCATCAGCTCCACCAAAAAGACCTGCCGTGACGCAGCCTTCCAGCGATTCAGCCTACACTATTCAGCTTTCACTCCAGTAATCCACACCGTATTGCACTTCCGAGGTATAAAACCTTAAATACTCCGAAACTGCAAACCAAACTGTATGTGAGCAGTATATTAAGGCAAAGGCACCGCCAACAATTCTGAGTTCGTCATATTCTCAGCCTACTGAACCACACATTAATATGCTACACATGGTATTCTGCATATTTTTACCATGTACCCTTAGAGCTGTATGTTTCCTTCACTTTCCAATGTAATATATTTTAACACAAAATCAATGTGTGTTTTTGGTGGGCAGCAGAAAGGTTTTATCCACTCAGCTCTGCATCTAAGACGAAAGCGGTATTGATTTAGATGTTCACTCATTCATTTACTAGGACAGTTTTAAAGTGTTAGGTGATAATCTAATTGAGAGGTACACTATGAGGGAAACTGAGATTGTTGCGAGAAATTAAATCAGTCCTGGGGTATCACCCACAATACTTTGATATTTGAAGTAAGATTCTCCTGCAAAATTAAACCAGGAAACAGGCATGTTGGGTGGCAGAGTATGGCTTTCTATAAATGCCAGGTAATGCAAGATGATTAAAATACAAATACATAAATAAATTGCATATTATAGAAACATTAATGCAACACACATTCTATATGTGTCTGTGTATGTGCTTGTATATGTATATATTTATCAGTCTGGCTTCCATTTTCTACTACAAACTGATTATGGACCAATGGAGGGTGTAAATCTTTTGCCATCTATCTGCTTTCTCTAAAAAACCTGGCATAACACGGCATCCATACTGATACTATTTATTCATACTTATTTCACAGAAGCAAATTAAGTCACACACTTCACCAAATAGTGTTACAGCTGCTACACACCAAATCATGCTCGTGTTGCTCAGCTACATACTGTCACGAGGCCAGAAGGATTTGACCTCACATCTGGGTCTCACATCTGAGGAGCCTGTCCTGCACTCTGTCATGTAGGCACAAAGGACACGCTGATCCACCCTTCATGGATTTGGACAGCTGATGAATCAGGCCCAAAGTCCCCCAAACTTCTCCAGATACTGCAGTCATCAGCTGCAAGCAGCTTAGATGACTCTGCCTAGTGTTCAACACATATATTCTTTGCAGAGTGGGGCCAGCCAAAGAGAACATATGCCGTGCTGGATGCACCAGCAGTAATAGTATTAGCAGAATCTGGGGAAATCTGAAATTCCTGCCTAATGCAGGACGCAATCCAGTAAGGTACTACGCACACCCGTTTTCAACTTTTATAAAAAAGTCACCAGAGTATGCAAAGTCTCATGCTTTGAGAATGAAGTGAAATAGTTAACAATAAGAACAAACATGCCTGCAATACAGATGATTCAGATTAAAAATTCATGAACTTACATGTAAGAAATAATTTTGCTCTGAATATTTCCTACATTTTTTCCACTTTGTATTCATGCAAAGTATTGTTAATAGATTCGTATTCCTTAAAGCAGTGGCTAAACGAAGAGGCTTTTCACATTGCATGTGTGCTCAAACAGAAAACGAAGTATAGAAGCAGAATTAGAATATTAAAAATAAATGTATTTGAAAAGAAGAAAAGTCCTGGAGCTCTCAATTATGCCTCTTACTCTTAAGACTTAATGCATGTGGACTTTTTCCACCTCTGGAAGAGTGGCAGACAGCCCCTGAGAAGCAAAGGGGCTGCTTGTTCACTATACTGTGTTTTGGAATTGATAGCAATTTCTGTCTGACAGAACCGTGACTTCATACGTTAGGTTTAGGGACAAAACCTGCTTATCCAGATTAAAAGGTAATTTGTATTAATGTACAGTTTCAGCTACTAAAGCACAGAATTCTCACCACATGAACCAATAATTTAATCTTGTTCTTAAGTAGCCTCACACTTCCAGTAAAAAAAAAGGCAGGGGGTAGTGGGGGGAGAGTAAACTACAGAACCTTTAGTCCCAAAAATAGATGCCAGTTTTAGATTTATTCAGCCAAGGAGTATTTAGCTTGGCTCAGCTATGCTTGAGTTGAAAAAACACTTGCCTATTCCAAAAAGTTTTTAACAAGCTCTGCTGCAGATGCTGTTGCCATTTGGCATGTCATCGTCACTGTGTGGTACAGCAGAGAGAGAAGTCTTGACCACAGGTTTTCCTTGGCTGGGGGAGCCAGCATTTTTGGCTATCGCTCTTCTTCTGGCCAACTGGCTGCATGTTTACGGAGTGTGGTTTGAGACGGGGTGTTAACAGAGATTGGGTTAACAGCCTAACCCAGACCAACAGTGAGGCGAAGGCATGACCTATCCAGTCAGAAAACAGAGATGGAATAAGCTCATATATGTTGCTGTTCTTAACCGAGAGTCTCTTGTATGCACCGTACCTATAGACAAGAGATATTCTCTTTGCCTCAGGATAGATGACAACAACTTTAAAAGCTGTACCAGTCATGCAAAGCAGAAATATATAAAAACGTGTAGTTGCCTAATCTTTGCCGGCTTGATTTCATTCTCTCACCTATGACAGTTTTACCTTGGCGAAATGCCACTGAAAGAAGTTCAGTGAAGTTATTCCTGTTTTCCACTATGATGAGGTATCTTGAGAGGATAAAAACCCTACAGAGTTAAACTGCAAAATTCTGTCCTTGTATTTCCACAAACCAGCAAATGGCAGTTCTGAAACTGAAAAAGCCTAAGTGTTTCTACATGGATGAACTTGGTTCCAGGGATATTAGTGCCGAATACTTTCATGAGAGTGCATATATATGAAGCTGGGGAAAATTTGCAAATGCCCATTTGCGGTTTAGTTTACCTACATTAATCCTATACCAGTACATATGCCTGGGAAGCCTTGACCTTGTAAGACATACAACAACTTTAAAAAACACTATGACATTTGACTTGTATACATGAATTATTTTTGTCCAAATTCTGACTCTTCTTTTTGACAGCAACACCTTTGTTGCACTCAAGCAAAAGAAAATATCTCAGTTTTAAATACATTGCTCGGTCTGCTTTTCTAACACTGCCATTACTCTGGCACTCTGTGTGCCTATCCGAAAAAAAAAAGGACTATGTACACTCCTTCCACATCAGACACTTTTTACTTCACTCTTTATTAACTGACAATTTTCTTTAAGCCAAGTTGCAGAGCACAGACACCATCAGAGAACCAGCCAGACCATTTGCTTAAATTCTTCTAATCTGCACCAAACAGCCTATTTAACACAGTATGGATCAGACAACCCACCCTTCACTTCAGTTCCCTCTCACCGACAGTTCAGCTAGGACTAGGAACATCTTGAAAGTTCACAGACACAAAGGCAATTTACTGCAGCGTATTAAAAAAGAGTATAACATATGACTAAGAATGAAGTAAGCAGTGTCTGGCTACATACCCCGCTGTCTGGGTAACCAGTACGCAAGAGCAATAGAAGAAAAGAATGGGTTTTTTAAAAAAAATTTCTCTTTTTACCATTTTGGCTTCTGAATGCATTGGAGGGACTTGAGGTGAAGCACACGGATTATTGAGGTTCGGCCCCTGCATCCCCATGATGTTGGAGTTCATTGACATTTGTCGCTCCATCTTTGGAAAGAAAAAGAAAAAGAAAAAAAAAAAAGGTTTGAAAACGTCTGGAGACATTTGCAAGAATTTACATTCAGTTTCTACTTAAATGAACTCAGCTTGATTTCTTCAAGTCATGACTGGAAAAATAACAATCTGTGTCGTGAATTGCATGTGTGTATGCAGGCAGGCGTGTGTTTCATCAGAATCGGCCCTGAAAACTCACAGCCAATTATAAAGAAAAGGGTTCTTTACTAAACAAATGTAGCAGCCACCCAGGTCTGTGCTTTTGTGTAATGATTTTCTCCCTTTCAGTATAACAACACTTGGAGTTAAGTGCTTTTAAAAGCATCACTGTATAAAGTTGTGGCTTCCCCTGTCAGTGCAGCCCAACTTAGCTTGTTAAGAACGTAAATAAAAACCTACAATCTTGAGTATATGGAAAAGGAGTTGTCTCTTTTTCCTTCACTCGGACTGCTCAGCTGAGAAGAGTTTTCCATATGTCTTGTAAGGGAAGCTTTCATGTACTGCTGAGATAGCAAAAAACAAAGCAGAACTCCTCCTGGCTATTCTGGGCACTTTCTGCAAGCTAATCTCACTAGGCTGAGAGGGAGGGATACAATTTTCAAGCAAAACCTCCTGGCAGTGAGGACTGGATAAAACAATTCCCTGCAGTGTCCTCCCGGGAAAGAGGCAAGCCCTGTTACACCTCTGGTCATTGGCAGGGGTGGGAAGCAGGGTTCGGGTGCTGCTTTCAGCCGGAGCCGAGCGTCCTGCCTTGTGTTGGGCCAGTCCCCTGAATCTTATGCTCATACGGGAAATAAACTTTGGATCCCCCTGAGCTATTCCAAGCAGGGGAGCTATTTTTTCATGTCTTGTGGTGAGGCCGTGACTCCCACCCTCCATGATCCTAGCAAGAATGGGTGCTGGGCCTCGGGGAGAGGGCAATATCCCACTGCCTGCTGGCAGGGAGAAGCCTCCTCACCCTCTCCATGGGGCAGGAGCAGCTCCCATCGCCGCCTCCTCTGCAGCCCTTTCGGGAGGGCTGTGGGGCAGAGCTGCAGCCGGGGCAGCCAGTGCTGACAGACAGGGTCTATCTTGCCTCCATGCTCACATCTCCGGGGCTCTCGGCCAGAGCACACCTGCTCGTCAGCAAGCAGAGCTGCCCAAAGGGCTCCCCAGCAGCAACCCAAAGCCCCTGAGCTTACACTGAAGCAGGATGTCTGCTCCATTTCAGGTTCCTTAGGAATCATGCCAGAAAAAAACTGCCCATGGTGACAGGGCTTACATTTTTTTGCTGAACTTCCTGGTCAATATTCCAGGAGAGCCTTATTGACTAGTTACTAGTTAATAACTTATTAATGACAGCTCAAACAGCAGCCAAACTTGAATTTTGGAGCCCTGCAGAATGTCCCCCTTGCTCCAGCAAAGCCAGAATGAGCAGTGCTCTCCTCTCTCCCATGGCTGATCGCTCTCAGGTTGTCTTTCAAACTGAACACCATGGGATGAAACAGAAACTTCTCCTTTCCCAGACCCCTCTTCCACGTGCCATCTGTACTCAACTCCCCACCCCTAATCTGCCCAAATGTCTTATATTGAAAGGGCTGTTAAAATCTTTTAAGAATTTGAAGCTACAATTGCAAAGCACCCTTGGTCTCCCAGAAGATGGGGAATATTCCCAGCTCTGCAAAAATGAGTGGAAGATGAACAGCGATCACAACCAAATTCTAATTAAGTGCAAGTTACCAGACTGGAAAAGTAAGTCACTTTTTTTTCTTGTTAGCTGAATATCTCCCACAAACAAGAGGATTACTTAGAGTTCACTGGCATAACTTATGTACATGGTCTTTCCCGTGTTGTCTGACTTTAGAAAAATCTTTTTGTTCCAGCACAGACGTACTGATCTCACCTACATGACCATGTGTGAGAACCAGAAATTGTAGTCTCACGTAAACTGTTTCTAATCACTCTCACAGTAATTAACACGCCATTAACTGCACCAGAAATACTCTTGTGTAAGACGAAGCAGTAAAAAAGGTCCAGCTTCCTTAACTCATTACACTTTGATTTTTTAGAAAACCCAGCATACTTTCACATCTGCACCGGATGAATCGAGCAAAAAAACAACTTTCCTCCGCCCCCAAAAAAAACCAAACCAAAAAACTTACAGGCATGAGTACAGCAGAAGATCCAGGCATGGTAGGGTTGGGCAGGGTGCCAGGCATAGAGGCAGGCATAGGCTGTCTTTGTCGGTTGTGTAGGTGCAGTAGTGAAGACAGAGACCCTGGGACAGGCCTAGGAGAACAGGAAAGAAAGCTGTCACGGGCTCCAGAGACTAAAACAAGCCTTACCGTGCCAGCCATTGCTAGGCACCAGCAACGGCAGCAGCAACTCTGGACAAGCAGGCGCAGATAAGCCAGTCCAGCATTTGTCCTCTTCTGCATAAATCAGTAGGACAGAAAGTTTTCCAGAAACAGATGAATCACCTTCCCTCTACTATTTAACAGTTACAGTGCCAGTATAGTCCATACGATAGAACATGAATGTAAACGTAACAGCTGGTCTCAGTCTACGCACCTCTGCATCTTACAGTGACCAGCAAAAGATTTCTACAGACATAGCAGGAAAATTTCCTGGCATGCCACATCAGTGCGTTGTGTAAATTCAGCCCTCGGGAACAAAAATATCTGGATGATAGTTTTGCAGACTATGACAGAAAATTAAACACTCTTAAATTAATTCTGAAATGTAATCACCTGTAAATAAACTACTCTAAAATGAGTATTTCACCTCATTCTTGATGTTCTCGCCTCTGAAAACCTACCAACTGTTTGTTCCAAAGTGAGGTTCCTGGTTTTACCAGTTAGCATTACATCAGGGCACAGAAAATGGAAAAAAAGGAGGAAAATTAGCAAAATTACATTCAGATTAAGCAGCTTGTAAAGGCAGTAAGTATGAACTACAAAAAAACAGTGAGTTATTTTGGCAAAAGGAGTTCAGGAGATTTAAAAGGATTTTTCAAAGTACAGCATGGGGGAAAAAAGTGTATGTGGGAAAGCAGGCCCAGCCACAAAGAATAATCATAAAATTAATGAATTACAGAAAGATGGGAAGACGGTCACTTCTTCCATTTGGTCTGCACCGTGTCATATCAAATGATGGGACTTAACTTCTTGCCTTTCCAATTATAAGCAATACTGGCAACGACGAATACATACACCCCTCCTCTAACTTTAGCTGTCACTTCCATTTATCTGACAACAAGACAAGAGGCCAAAGGCTGTGAGCAATGGGATTCAGACATCCCATACGGAAGACACCACATCCAGGCTCGCAAAGCCTGTCTCATGGCAACACCAGCTTCTTCCGACCTACAAGTCTCATCCTCTTCTGCCCGCAGATCAAACCACCTAATCCCCTCTCCCCTAAAACTCTCCAGTATTGCTCATTCTTTGACTTCCAGTCCTTCAACCCTACTCTCTTCAAGCCCGCTCCTCCCCGAAAAATTTCTTCAACAAAATCCACCTCAAACTCTTTGCCCTGCCCGCTCCCTTGCACCCGGACACCCCTGCTCCTCCCACCCCTCTGCCCTCAGCTGCCCTCTCTTTAGCAGCTGCACATGACTGAACTCCTCCTTTTGTCTTGGTTCTCCATGGAGAGAAAAAGTCTGTGTTTTGAAGAATGTTTTAAAGATCCTCCCAGACACATGCAGTACTTATTCAGAAGGGAAAAAAAACCCATAACAAAAACAAAACAACAACAAATGTATCTCAGATACAGACAAGAAGTTCTTCCTATGCCTCCTTGGTTATCTGCTGATGGAGGAATATGATGTACTTTACATTATGATTACTTTCATACTCCTCCAAACAAACTCAAGACAATGTCTCCCAAATACGTGGTGTAACCCTGTGAGAGGGTGCAAGAAGTGCTGCGAGGGAGCATGAATCAGCTTCTGGGACAGTGGACTCTATGGTCAGCTCAGCACAAGACAGAACCTGGAGAGCTGTGGAAATGGTGTAAGTGGAATGGATGTAGTGTAGGAAAAGTGAGCTAAGAAAATACACTTAAAGTACACAGGCCCTGACCCATCCTACTCTCCACTTAAAACACAGCTGCTCCATGTACCAGCACTCATTCACACAGAAGGACTGATGAATCATTAGGACAGGGTCAAAAAAGCACGAAAAGCAGACTCAGTGATCCTTTGAAAAGAAAGAAGTGGGGAGATACCAGGCTGAATGTGAGAACGATCTCAGTTTGGTTCCCAGGGGTTGTGCTTGCCCCCACAAGCAAAGTCCACATCCCACCAGTCCATTCTCACCGTAACTACAGCCCCGCAGAGCGGCAGACGCCATGCTCAAACAGGTCATCTCTATCTCTTGCCTTTGTGTTCGTGCGATGGCTGCCCGATCGAAGTGCTGAGAGCCCCATGCTGCAGGGGCTGAGGAGCAGAGCAAGGGGTTCTGCAGCCCCTATGGGGACACACCCCAGGTTTCCGCCCAGCAGAGCACACAGGTAAGGAGAAAGCGCTGGTGCACTCTCCTGCCTGTCCTGGGACAATCCCAAGGCGTGCAGCCACCCACCGCCGGAGCTCACGAGCCCTCTGGGTCCACCAGCTCAGACACAGCCTGCGGGAACAGCGCTGGCTAGCAGGAGCAACGCATGCAATAAAAATACCGCTTGAGTTTTCAGTGGGACCACAGTAAAGCAGGTACCATGACAACAGCCCCCCTCCCTTATTCATTCTGAGACTGTCCCACATACAGACCCTTTGTACAGTTCACCAGTTTCATAATAAGCTTAGGTGTTAGGATGTTTGACAGAAACTTATTTTGGCCTGACCCATGCAATTTGTGCAAGTGATTCTCAAGGGACTGCACGGTTTGAGTTTTGCTTATATGTTCCAGAGCCAAAAAAATTTCCAAAATTGCTTTAATGAGTTTGGGAATATGGGACTTGGGCAAAAGGGAATTATTGGTATTTATTAAAATGGCAAAGAAGCTTCCTTGCTGTCCCCAGTTTCACCTTTAACGCTGCTTCGCTTTGGGGGTCTGCATATGCATTAGACTTAGCTAGAGGGGAAAAAAATCCTCCGTACTTCAGGTATTTTTCCTTGCTACACCTCTGCTAGTCTATTCCCAGGTATGTTTTTGCAAAGGGGTGAAGAGCAGTCAGAGAAACCTTGTGTTGCAAGGCTGACCCTCTGCCGAAAAGTCTGCACCACTCCTGCCACCAACAGAAGTGCTACATAATGCACACCAGATTCTGCTCCCCACTGGGGAAACCTGGCATTGCCCAGTACTCATGGACACTTCTCTCGTTTCCACATTCAATACAGGTCATCGATTAGCACATGCTCGTGCGCACTCACTCGCACAGAGCTCGAGGAACATGTATGGCACAGAATCGTACAGGCTGAGATACTCAGTTTGTCTAAGACATTTCTTCTTCCAAGGACAACACAATCTCTTTTGTTGTTGCTTTCTATCCTGCAGCAAAGAAAGTCAGTCAGAGTTTATAATTGTTGTTTTTAATGTTGGACACGCCAACTCTGCTCCTCTCTTTGTAAATGCTAAGGAGATGCTGGCTGCAGCCTGTCAGTCAATATTGCTGACTGAGGGATTTCAATTCCTTGGCACCTGTGTTGCTAAATAAATAGGTTGTTGGGCAAAGAGCCCACAAATAAAGGACAGATAAGATAGAGAACTGGCAGGTGCTCAACCTCACGGAAAATCTGGCCATCCATGGGGGTTTTCCCAACTTTAAGAATTTTCATCGCGTTCCAGCAGGAGCCTGCTGTTGGACATGATGGGGTCTCAGTCAGCATTTGTACACTATCTCTTTAGGCGTACGTGGCCCGGATGGATAGCGTTACAGTGGCTTAGTAAAATACCACATGCTAGCCAAGCTGCTGTAACTGACCATGTTGGCTCCCCTCCCTCTGCACCTGCTAACACCGTGAGTCATCCTTACTCACATTTAAACAGATGGGCGGTACCCTGCTAAGCCATGGTGACTCGATCATGTTCCATCACATGACCCTACCCAACGATTAAAGATAACTCGACTAATGTAATCAAATAACTACAATATATACTTCGCTATGTGCCTTCCTGATTAACACCAAATATTCTGTCTGCTATGATGCAACACCTATCTGACCCAGTTTTCTAGATTGTTTGATGACTAAACACTGCATTTGTCTATTAACAGACTAGGCTTCCCTTAAATTGAAGTCTTCGAGGACAGTTTCTGCAGATGACGATTTACTGCTGAGGTCTCATGAGATTAGGTTAATACTGACCTAGACCATTCACGGCTACGTGTAGAAGGACAGACGCTATTTAAAGTATCACTGCAGTAAGACTTCTATTATAGCAAAGGACTCAGGTCAATGAGTCTTATCACAACCTCTCTCCTTCTTCTTACTGTCCTGCACGTACCATTCATGCAAGGTCAGCAAGAATACCTACCCCACAACCTGGTTTGTTCTACTTTAGTTAGCCCTGGTGCAGAAAAAGTATGCCTTACGTATATGGAGTTGCACTGGAGCAAAGAAACTCATATCTTGACTTTCTCTGGCCTCCAGACCCAGCCAGATCACACAGGAGCAGCCCACAGGTGGCCACAGATTGTGCTGTGGCGTTTGACCATGTTGGGACAGCACTGGCTCAGGGATTCCTGCACCATGCTCCAGTTACGCAACACAGACTTGCCCAGACTTTCATCGTTTTTATATATGTGTATCTATATATATATGTATGTACATATATATATATTTATTACAACAGTGCCTAGAAGCCTTGGTTTAAAAACTGTGGGTGAGGTCCTGCCCCCAAAAGCTTATAGACCAAGGATAAAATGAGGGAGGGTCAGTGGAAGCAATAGGGAGACACGGGTATATAAGGCAGCAATGATACCATAATGAGGAGGAACCACTGCACACCAGCAGCCTGGATCTTTTCAAGGTATGTCAGTATGTGCATGTGGTTTGGGTGGCTTTCAGGCTGAAGCACCCAAGTAGCCTACCGTGCTGAGAATGAGCACAGCTGGCTAGGATCTACCCTCTGAACGTCTCATAGACAACAAGGTATTGTCGCAATTAAACTTTTCATTGCTAAAAAGTATGTTCACTGGAGCATGTGGTTCTACAGACCAGCTGCAAACCACTTTCACAGCAGCTACTGAGGCCAGAGTATCTGACCCAAATGCCGTCCTTGGCCTTCAATATTTGAAAAAATTCAGTCAGAGGGCAAAGACATGGAAGGGATGTTTCAACCTGAGAAAAGTGTACTGACTGAAGGGATTGCCTCGCTTACTGCTGGTCTGCTGCTGTTTGATCCACAGTGCCATTATTTAAGCCTATCAATCCAACTACAGCTTTCCTCATTTGTGGCCCATTAACTGAGATGCTCCCTCCCCCCAAAAAGTAGGGCAGTTCTGTCTAGTCTCAATGTATTCATTTATCATTCAGAGGAGGAAAGAAAAAACAAACCAAAAGAAAGCAACAACAAAGCATCAGACAAGTACTTGGAATACCTCGCATAGTTGCAGGGACCTCACCCGACCTGCCGTATCCCATGTTTAACGATGTTTTAATCACAGCATCACCAGAGCGCCAAGCTTTCCAAGAAGTGGGAGGTTTGTGTCGCCAGGTTTTTCAGAGTCAAACCATATTCAGGGAAAAAGAAAACTGGCACCTACAATTAATGGCTCCCTGCCAACCTAGTAAAGATCCCTGTTTGTATTTCTCAGACAATTCAGACATCTGCATGATGTGGGCAGATTATTATTATCAGTAGCAGACATTTATATTGTGGTGGTGCCCAAAGGTCCCAGCCGGGACCGGGACCCCATTGAGCGTGGCACTGTACAAACACAGATAAGAGACAATTCTTACACAACATGTTTACTATCTAGAGACACAAAACAGATGAAAAGCAGAAGACGGAGACAGAACACACAAGCAAATAAATATACTAAAGAATTGGAGACGGTGTAGTGGCACTCCTCGGGTTGCTTTTTTGTTTCTTTGTATGTTTTTAACGTAACTCGTATGCTCAGAAACGACAGGATCGAGGAAGTTTGCAAGAGGAAGGGAGTAACTAAGATTGAGACACAGGAAGGGCAATACTCTAGAGAGGGAAAATTGTGGCTCGTAACTTAGAGGACTTGGGGAGCATCCAGACAAAGGTATGCTTTCTGTAGAGATTTTTAAACAGAGTGTGCGTATATTTTCATATATGTGTTACCTTAAGTTATTTTTCCAGTGTTGGATGAGAAAAGATTTTAGCCTAGGAAAGAGAAACTAGCTGATGGTAAAGACACTGGCAAAGTGAAAGTGATGCTTGACACTGTAATGAGAAACTGGAGGACTGAGATAAGATAAGGCTAAGCTGTGAAAAGTCTTAAAGACAAGAAGCTTGGTTCAGAGTGAAGGGAAAGCCCATGTAAGTGTTTGAGGAGAGCTGGCACAATTAAGATAACAAGCTACACGGTTGCATAGAGGTAGAAGGAATTCAGCAACAAGCATCACAAAAGGAGCACAATGCAGCATACAGATATTAAATGACACAGACAAAGTCAAAAGCAAGCAAAGAGATGTTACTTCTCAATTCACAAATCTCTTGATGTTCATGTGAGAAGCTGTTCACCGGGAACAAAGCAACTCCATTGGAAATGCGTTCTTGCTCACTCACTTTAATTCACAGGGACAGAACACCTAACTAAAGGGAAAGAATAAGCCCCCTCCCCTCCCCCCCCCAAAAAAAGCGCAAAAAAGACAGAGAATGAATGTATGTACAGTCAAATACTAGAAACCTGTGGAAAAATGCCTCCAAAATTTGTTAAGAATGCTGTATTTTTCACCCAGGCTCGTAGGAGAAAACCCCCCAAACCAGCAGCCCCACTGCTGCCATGTATTTAGTGGGCCCAACTCTACTTCAGGATTTAGTCAATGATAAATCTTGCCTTTAGAAACTCCAATTGTGCTAATGCCATCTATATTTCCTGAACACATGTTTAAGGAACCTCTGCAAATTCAGCATAAGTACAAGGACCAGCAGGTCCTTGGAAGCCTCACAGAACCCATTAACATTTGCCTTTTGGCTCTTACAGGTCTTAGAAACTGCTGGTTTCAATCTTCCCTTCCCTCTAAATATTTCACTGGGTCTTATTGCCTGACCCATTACAAGAAAAATAAGAAAAGTTAGAATGGTTTCTTAGACTATAACCTCCTCAGAGAAGTTTATGTTCTGCACAGTGTTATGCACACAGCTGGAACTCACCAATGATATGTGGAGGATAATGGCACAGTTAAAGCGAAACAAGGAAACACTGCGAAAGGCAGCTTCAAGGGATTATAAAGAACTAGTTCATATAAAAACACATTCTTGTAATAAAATAAAAAAGTGGGATAAAAACAAAAAGCTGCAGCATAAACATGATTTGATCATAAAAACAAGCAACGATGTCAAACTGATTCCACTGTCGTCACAGTCTCCCGGCTCAGACAGGACCAAGCTTAATTCTTCAGGAGAACAAATGATTTTGTATCACCACAAATAAAGCTGTATCAGTTTTCACTGAAGAAAAAAAGTGGCAATAATACAGAAACATACCAAATGGCAGCTGACTTAAAATGAGAAATAATAACAGCAATAAAGCTTACACAAACACTTTCTAACATGTCCATTCTTTTTAAGGGTCGGGCTTAAGACTCCAGCCTGGCAAGCAAATGCAAGAGAACTTGAAAATTTAAGGCTCATTGAGAAAAAATGTCAACAAGTTCAACAGCTGGAAAGAAACCTAACCCTTGCATCCAGACAAAAGTGACAACTGAACATCAAGTAACTCTTCCGCCAGGTTTGTGCTACCTGAAGGTACTGGAACCTTCATTTGCTCAGGCAACTCCATTTGCAGACATTACAGTAGTGCAAATGGCTTTTATTTGACCTCATAACTTTGCATCTGAAAAGAATAGTGGGTTGCAAAAAGGATGGAGAAAAAGCTCCTTTTACTCTTAAAGGGCCGAGAGGGTATTTGGAGAGCTCTTCCTGAGTACTCACTACTGACAGATCCCTATACTGGAAATGTGGTAAAACAAATTTCTCAAAAATCTCTTTCTATTTACCCTTATTATTTGTCCCAGTGCAATTTAACAGAAATACTAAGATAAAAGAACTTTGTAAACCCTGCTTTATAATAAAAGTGAAAAAAGAATCTTTTTGAAGTGATTTATTTTTCCTTTTTTTTTTGTTCTTTTTTTAACTTCCCAAACAAAGTAGAATTTTGTCTCTGAAAATAAGATGGTGAATTACAGCAAAGTCATGAAAACAAAGAACCAACAGTTTCTCCAGTGCAGGCTTGTTACCATGAGCTAATAATTCCAGACTTTAAGCAAGCTGAGCCTCTTTTTTAATAACTGCATGCCTCTAGGCAAAGTATTTCTACTAAAAATTATTGAGGCATGGAACAAGGCAAGGTGTGTGAGCTAATGTTGGATTGTTCAGTTACTAAACCAACTCCTATAGCAATGAGCCTGCTCTGAACTGACAGATTATTTCTCTGTATACACTTGTATAAACACACTGCTTAAGGTCGAAATCTGTGTAAGCTTTCTTTTCAATTAAAATGTCAAAGATGACAGCACATGTTTTCACTGTCCTCCACAGGATGATGGATGCCGCGGCAGCAGTTTCATGCCCCTGTGTTTCAGAGATGTTTGCCTGCCTGGGTGTCTAAGAAAGATGTGCTTGCTGATCTTCTCATACGCCTGCCGGCAGACAGGACTGCTGCGGAGACCTTAGGGTTCCGATAGCTTAATAGCTCTTGACTTTTTCTTCCTCAATGTCCCTGCATGTGCCCCCACATCCAATGTTGGAAAAGTCAAAGCGGGAAAGTTGTTGCGCCCAAAGAGTGTGGGAAAAGGGAAAAATCAAAACACCAAATTGCTGCTTAAGTGTGAAGCCTTAAATCCCAGGCTGGTTTCTGATCGTGGCAAATTCACTTCAGGCACCTGACTAAAGTCCCCACAGAATCACAGCTGCTGTCAGCAGAAAGACACAGTGCACCCCAAAAGGAGCTTCCAGCAGTTAAAAAAACAAAATGGGATTAATACAAAACTTTACATTTCTTCAGCTGCATATCCGTAAAAATGAATAGAACTTTGTCCCTCAGCTTCTCGTTCATTGTCATCAGTCTAGAGCTTGTATGGAGCCAAAGACAGTGCCTCCAAACATTGCTGGGTCTCAAGACCATGTGGCAATACAACTCATAGCACACATAGCCATAACACTATGGTTGGACCTGAAGCATCGATTTGGTGACAATTTTGCAGAAAAAGTTTGACTAATGAGAATGGTCTCAGTGAGTGAAAAACACTCCAGCATCTGCCCCTGACAGATTCAGTCTGTCTAACGCTGACAAGACACAACTGTGCTGTCTGCACTATGGAAAGCAGTGTTTGCCCACAGTCACTAGTGAGGAAAACAAGTAGATATATATACGTGAGATGATTTATTTACTGAGACTTAAATTCTGCCCTCAACACCAAAAATACTTTAGCAGTAACACACATCACAGAAATCTTTAAGTAAGGCGTTATATAAGAAAATACAAACCTGATTTCTGAAACAAAATAGCAAATAAGTAAAATAAAAAACCAGAAGCTTGGAATAGTCTCAGATGACATATGACATCAGCGGCAGACCAAAATCCAGCTCTTAATCCCATCCTTTAACAAGAATACCATAGAGATACTCTGTGCTTGTTAATGCTCATTGCTTCCCTAGCACTTCCGCCATCAGCACATGCTCCTGCGGTGCCAAGCTCTCTCTACAGTCTGGAGAAAAGTTAGCACTTGTGCACAGCCCACCACGGTCACAGCCCCAAGCATACTCAGTGTCTCAAAGCTGCCGGTTGTTTCAGTGGGTGGCAGTGGGGGAGGAGGGAGAAGAGTACGTACATGAGAGTGTATTCTTAATTACCTGTTTAACAAGTCACCTCCAGGTGTAAAAATACCTTAGAGCTGCCAAATAGCTATGTATCTTCAGTGACCCTCTTCCCATCCCCAACCCACTTCACTGATTCCTTTCAAACTTTCATAAAGATCAAAATGAATGTATGTCATTTCCTGGGAGGAACCTTTGCACGCGCTTCATCTCTTCAACATGCTAAAAATCCCAACTGACAGCTGTATTAGTACAAATGATAAGAAGCACGGGAAGAGGTGAATCTCAAGGCACAAAGAACAAAATTGTGGAGAACTGCTGTACTTCAACAGAGATCACCTCCAAGCCAGCATTGTCTGCTCTCATTATTTAAAGAGCTCATGCTGTCTTCTCTGCCTGCATCTCAATGGGAGCTACCACTAACTGGGAGCATCAGTCAAGCAAACAGGAATCACAAACTCATCTACGGCTTTTTTTTTACATAGCTAAGGTAAATTTCACCGAAGGGTGGAAACCACATTAGCTGCTATTTATAATAAAGTCCCTCAGAACAGCATATACTACTGAGCGGTGTGCTCCAGAAGTACCCCACAGCAACGGCAGAAGCACTACAGGCAGCGGCTGCTGGAGATTTCACTGACACTTCAGTGCCAACACAGACCAGCAAAGGTTTCCAGCAGCGTGCAAGTGGAAGAAGGGATAGCTAGCAAAAGCCATTGTCTACTCATGTGCAACCACAGATACATGGGAAAACTTCTCTCCCTACGCACGCTAAGAGAGACAGCAAAAAACAGCAGGCATTGAAAAAAGGTTATTTTATTCTTGCAACAAAGTGTATAATCTCATAGTAATTTCCAGTCACTATCTGTGCCCACTGCCTCCCTCTTAAGCACTGGTTCGAGCATGAACCTGCAGCTAATTTTGAGGTTGGAGTTCATTTGTTTTCACAGCAATGCAATTAATTTCCACTGGAAAATGCATCTCAGGCATTCAATCAAAATAGGCCTAAAATAATTCTGAAAAGCTCATCTGTCTCCAATCTATATAATGTTTTAAAAATTGGATGCATGCCCTGCAATAATATTGCACTTCACAAAGCTTAAAGCTCTAAACTTGAGGGTATCAGTTACACTGAAACTGTAGTAAATTAAAACATCCAGTTTCTGGTTTGCATTGATTTATAAATATCGACAAAACTACTATTGCAGTCATTACCACTTTGGGTGCTCCGAGTTGAATTTTCAACAGTTCAAGGTTATTTTCATTCTTATTGTGGCTACAGTAGCTTTTCAAGTTATAGATCAAGTTCCAGATAACATGTAAATCTTAAATCTTAGTTTTAAAAATACGCATATAAACCAGCCAATACTTACAATAAAAAGTAGTAAGTCTAAGTGGTTGGTAACCTCAGATACCAAGCACATTTTTTTCAGACTTTCCAGCTTAAAGCAGAAGGTTACTTACTATTAGGAAATGTTTTAAGTAGAAGCAAGTGGAAACGGGATAAAATACAAAAAGGCAAATATCTCTAGTTTTTTACAAGGAATTTGCTGTTCTCTTTTGAATCATTCTTTGGAATGAGAGAATCAGAAGCATATGCAAAACTTTCCTCCTAAAGAGCTTTGCACATTAGTCTACCTGGTGACCTTCAAAATGTGCTTGTTTATGAGCAAAATATCACTGAGGAAATACAAACCTGAAAATTAAAGGGAGCTTACAAGCTGTAACCCAGTTAACACAATAATTTGAGAAAACAATAAGAAAAGCATTAACATATCAACAGCAATAGAGCCCATTCTCAATGGTGTACAGCATGCAACTTTGCCAAAGACAATGGATTTAAACCAACTGGGAATCTCACTCACGCACACACGCACGCACACTCCATAAACACACAGTATATAACATGCATCGCATCTAGTTGTAAAACAAGCTTTGACAGTGATCTATGTCTTATGCTTCAGAAGAAAACAAAAATCCCCACCTTGCACCTTGACATCTGTGGACTACCACCAAGTAATTTCTCCTGACCCCTGGTGGTGATTCCCTTATGAAGTGAAGCAGGAGAATCACCATTAATATTCACAGCATTTCTCCTGAAAGCACTGGCCAAATTCTATCCTCACTGCTCCTCTTGATACCATTGCTGAAGCCAATATGCTGATCTGCAATCCAGCTTTCCACTGCTCTTTGCATTCAGCATATTTGTCTTGTGCACCATGTACAGTCCCATTGAGAAACACAAGGCAAGGTTGATGCTACTGTGGCAAGTGTTCTTTTGGACATGAGGCTCTTGCCTCTGAAGTTCTCAGGAGTGCTGATAATACAGTCATTTAGAACAGAATCAGACCCGTAAAAATGTATGACACCTGTGAAGATATTTTCCTAAATTACACCCTGAAATGCTGACTTGCGCATGTTAATGACACACTACATCTCACAAAGAAAAAAAAAGTTTATTTTACATCTTCACCTTCAAATTTGTACTGATGTTTCCAGTTTAGTGTTTCCCAGTTGGTTTTTGATTGTTGTTTTTTTTTGTCCTGAGAGACATGTTGTCTTAAAGAGGAAACATTCCCCTAAAACAGAACTTTGTGCAACATCCACTGCACCAATTTAGAGAAAAGGGCTTAACGGTCAGCAGGCAGTCATGCAAACAGAGGTCATCCTGTCAGCTTCTAAGAGTGTGCAGTATGAACTAACATACTGTTGATTTTTCTTTTTTTCCTGATTATTTATTTAATGTGTCTTTAACATGAACCGTAAGAGTTCACACACCCCGTGAATACTTTTGGTTTGCACTGTTTCATTTTGCCCCCGCTTTCCCTTTGAGAACCACTGCTGAAACAGTGCTTAAGCTAGAAAGCTGCCATACCAGGGAAGTAATGCAGCAGCAGTATGATCAGCAGAGTCAAAAACTGAATTAAGTGGATTTTGAAACTCTGAGGGTACTCTATAACCTTAAAATTTTGCACATTTCTGCAATTCACGTCACAGTTTTCAGCATCATAACTCAGCAAGGAGGAACCATCTTTGCATAAAAACAGTTTTAAAAGACCAGACTGACCAGGCTAGAAGGACTTCTCCAGCTGCTTTTGCACGGTTGAAGTAATGTCACTCGTCTACACACAGCCCAAGCCTCCCACAGCCACATGGCTCAGCCGTTCAAGAACACAAGCGGCATTTCAACTTGCACTGATGCTGTGAAACCAAACTCCAAAGCACCGCTTTTCAGTGAAGTGCCACTATAGCCATTGGAATCAACTGCAGCATTTGCATTAAGAGTTTCCAGATTTAAACTGTGGGAACGGGTACTCTGGAGTTGTCAGTGGAAGGGCTCTGACAATGTAATTTGTTTATCCTGCTGGCCTGACAAAGTCAGAGCATGCTAATATTGAAGAAAAATTAGTTGGGTTTGGGGTTCTCTGGTTTTTTTTTAAACTTTTCTTGGAGCTGTTGGGAGGGCAGAGGAAAAGGACGGTCAGCTTGGGAAGGGGAAGAGGCAGAAAAGGGAGAATGGAAAGGAGAAGATGCGCCCTTTTCTAGATGCCTCCTATAAAATAAGAAACTCTGTGTCACACGCATAACCCGAGACACACCAATACAGTGCAGGTGAACATGTAAAAAAATGTTAACTTTACCTAAACAGCGAAGTAGCAGCTCCACTCAGTTTACAATAACATCAGACCTATTTGATTTGGCCCACCGGGAGCCAGACATTTGACTGATCTGTTTAAAATATCTCAACAGTCACATAAACAGGCCCGGTCAAAGCCTGTGCATCACCTGCATTTATTTTTTACTGTTAATATTTAGCAATGGAAGAACGATACAGATCTGTGCTCTATACACTTGCCATCTCCAACAGTATGATCTCAGCTCAGAGAGCAGCAGGAATTTGCACAGCAGTGAGTATGGCTGATTTCCAGGGTTCGGAAGCCATGGCTTACTCACTCTCCTCTGCGTTTTCTGCTATCGTTCTGTTTCATTTTTTTAATAGGAAAGGCAAATATGACGAATCTAAAGAAAAGTGGCAAAGTTAGACTGCAGGTTAGCATGTTTTGGGGGTTTTCCCCCCCTGCTCTCTCTATTTTGTGAAGCATGGATTTATCCCTGGTATTAGCCTACCAGACAACAAGTCCTTAAAATGGCTCATACATAAAATCTGACAGCAAATTGAGTGTTTAGGAATAATGGTTCAGATGTGTACCTTTTAGAACAACATGGAAATCTGCCTTTATCTCTTGCTCTATAGCAACAAACCATCTGAATCAACAACATTACACCTCATACAAATCTGGCCTGGTCTATGTAGGATATGTTTCAAAGGTGATCTGTGGCTTAAAAGAAGAAAATGCAGCAGTACATATGCAAGACACTTTGCATTTGGCAGACACATACAACCAGCTGTTTGTTCTTTAGCTTGTGGCTATACATCCACTGGGACATCCCCCACCCCTGTAAACCTTGCTTAGCTCCTGGTCTTATTTCCACTGTAGATTTAACCCTAAGCTATGGTCAAGCGCAGTGTTTGGGATTTAAAGTTAAGTGTCATTCAGTATCATTTCTGACATCTCCATACATTATAATGAGCTTCTTTTTCACAGGGGACTTGGGATCTGATTTTCATTTGTGGTAAGGTTATGGTCACAATAAATGTCTATTTCAGATATTCATGAGAAGTCTCTAATGCAAATGGAAATAGAAAGTGGCTGTTTTCTTGTAGTTTCAGAGCCATGTATGTAAAACACACAGTACAGATCTGTTCCACATGCAAACCCATTATCGATCCACCATTGCGCCCTGGCTCCTGCCCTGGCAGCAGGCACCCCCATGCCAAACAATCTCAGCAGGTTTTATAGCTTGCATAATAAAAGAGCAGGTTATGAAATCATTAGCACCTCAGCTGAGGCTGCCACAGGGATGCCCCTCTGTGTTCATTGTGAAACGTTTCTTTGGCAGCTGCATCCTAGAAGCATATTTGGATGTTGTTGCTTCAGTATCACCACACAGAGCGGGAAGTAAATCAGTATTTTCATGTCCTGAACTTAAGTGTGGGGGAGGAAGCCTCTCTGGTCCACCTCTAGGCTAATTTTCCCCATTTACACATGCCTAATTCCAGGCACAAAGACCTCTAGGAAGCCCAGATGTCTATAATCACCCTCCCAGCCCCACGCAGCCAGCGCTGCCAAGGTCCTGGGCCATGCCTAGGGAGGCTGGAAGAGACTTCAGCTTTGTCAAGCACCACACGTTCCAGCTCCCCTTGTCCCACAGGCAGCCACTGCTGGCGGTGCTTCAGAGGAGGCTTGGCTCCCTTTGGCTGGAGCCCTGGCTTGGGGCACAGCACGCAGCTCGTTGGCACTTTCTCCTCCACAAATGCAAGCTCAGGTGAAACTCTGTCAGTCCAAGCAGCTGAAGCTAAACTTGCTTGCCCCTCCATAGGAGAATCCAGATCCCTGACTGAGAGGAAAAAACTCCACTGTTGGTCACTGAGCAAGGCACCTAGGGCCCTTTGGATGTTCCCTACTCCAACTTTGAGACCCTGCTTTCAAGGTTCAGCAATATTTGTGAACCTTGCCCTCGCAAATGAGCAAGGTAGCACAGCTGTGATCTGGCTTGAGGACAACCGGTGGCCCTAAATATCTAAAAATCCAAATCTAAGAAAAGGGGAAGTTGTGCAACTTGAAGTAAAGCACCAGCACCAGGTGGGGAGGGGAACTGGTTGAGGGCAGTGAAACTTTACTGGCTTGAGGCACCCAGGGATCTGGCCTGCTGGTATTTGCAAAACTAAATCCAGTCAGTTTTACCAACTGTATGAGTAGAGCACCCAAAGAAAGGACCTGTGTCAATCAGGTCCCTGAGCATTAAGTAAAGCTAGCTTGTGTTGCCATCTTTCTGAATCAATGCACCGGGTCACGATTTAAGTAATTGAGGTGCTGGGGCATTTTAAAGCAGTGTGAGTAAATAGCTAAACTTGATGTGATATAAAAAGCACCACAACAGAAAGGAGAACTTAATGTAGTAATGAAAATCACTTACCCTTAATCATCCCTGAGACAGTGTTTTTACAACGCTATTTGATTTATTAAGCTAGCAAACATGCCTCCTTTGACTTTTCTAATAACAGGCCATCTTAGCCATGCTTGTTGGGATTTGAGTTCAGGGTTTTTTTAATCATCACCCCAAGTGCATTATTTAAATGTCTTTGATGCCTTTTCTTTAAAAGGAATTGCTAAGCAATAAATCATATTTATTTGCAAAGAAGACAAAAAAAAATCCCAAACAGCCCAAAAAAAGCATTACTAGGAAAGTTTGCAAAAATAAGAGGTTCGGTCACAGGTGTGTAACCAGGGTTGCACATTTCTAGAGCACGTTATTGCTTAAAGACTTACTGCAGCCGACATTCATTGCTGCTGACAAGCATGCCACTTAGTGTACGAGATTGTGTGGAAGGTTGCTTGCTGCGTGATTTACGACGGTGCCCTTACGCTAAATCGGAGGGACTGTGAACTACCTGTGCTCTGCTGAGCAGCTCCACGCTTCCTCTCGAATGGAAGGGCCTCAGCTTTTGGAAAAGCTGGACAATTTCTCAAGTGAACACACTCTTGTGACACTGAGGCTAGCCAGACCACAAACTATTTTATTATGTTGTGCAAAAACCTATGTGCAAAAAAACCCTCTTTAATTAAGATAGAGCAACCAGCACTGCGGTCGTAATTACCTTCGACTGCTTTACCCACGGGCATAATGAAATAAAATTGGGCCCTCTATATTTTTGTTTTTAAACTAAGTAAACCCAAATTAATTTATTCAACTCAAACCAGACAAGTTTCTCTTTAAAGGGAAGGCATATATGGTTGGAGGGGCTGGTGCAGGAGGCAGAGTGACATGCAATGATGACTGTGAACTGCAAACTGCTGGCAAAACATTTGGCTTGCCGTTGGTCCGTGGCCAGTATTTTCCTTTGTTAATGAATCCCACATCTTTTCTAAGTTAAGCATTTTTTTCTTCTCCCCCCTCATTTTATTTGAAACATATTTTAAATATTTTTGTTTTTATGACGTAGTGGAACATGATACAGCCCCCTCCTAACCCCGAATATGGGAAAATCAATTAAAATTTTGACATTAAAAGCTGTGATATAAACATATGCTCAGGCTTCTTTTTTTTAAACAACACATCAAGGATCAGCGCGAAGAGAAATAACCAAATGAGACCCCCACAATACTGGATAAAAATGACACCAACTGAAAGTGTATCGCAGCCAGGACCTTACTACTATTCACGAGACACAAAACACCCTGCAAATTTGGCAGTTTTTGACAGACTTCCTCTTAGACTTAGGATTACCTATTTTTCATTTGTATTCTTTTCTGAGGAAAATGCCCATTAAAAAAAAAGACATCCTGAATGCTGTGTTTAATATTTAACAGATTTTGTCTCACCCAAAGGACCTTCATTTTATCACTTAAAGAATGCAACCTTAAAATGGAGTTTTATGGGCTTCCTCATTAACTTCTGACTCTTCCCTGAGCAAAATAAAAAAACCCAAAAAAATGGTAAATTTCCCATCAGAACAGAAATATAATTTTCAAATACAGTGATCATTTTGTGCACCCAGTCACACCTGCCCTGCTGACCACCAGTCCTCAGGACTACTTGACAATGAAAACCCTTCCAGCTCCCTTTGATATCTCAAATGATCAAAAAGCCAGGCAGACAAAATGAGAAGTCACTGAAACTCCTGGGAACACAGGCACCAAACAGAAGATTTAACTCCTTAGGTCACTATGCACAAGGTTCCCGCTGAAGCAAAGAGAAGCTCTTTCCCAGAGGTCTTGCATGACTGGAAACGGTGTTACGAGCAGCTTAAAGTGGAGAGTTATTTTTAACCTGTCACTGGCAAGAAAGCAAGTTTTTTCAGTCATCTTCTATGGACATCTAGTCTTCAATCCTGCAAGCATCTAGCTACATGAACTTACATGTCCTACTTTAATATTCTCAAGTTTTACAAACCTTGCAAGATTTCTTCTGCCACTGTAACTCGTAGCTAGTTCTACCGATGGCAGAGATGATGAAAGCATAGCACTGTGCATTGCTGGCCCTACAACCCACACCGGGTGAGGACAAAGACACACCGGGGAAAAAAATAAGTTGCAAAAGCCATTTCTGTACCAAGCTACTTAACTTTTCACAGTGCAAATGGTGCTGTGCTCATGCTAGAAATGACAAAAAGCTTTTTCTAGAGGCTCCTGATATCAGCTCAAATGCCAAAGTTACATGAGGATAGAGACTTCTATTATCTATAGAGTATGTGCAAAATAAATACACTCTTGATCGCAGTGAATTCACTTGCATTGTAACAGACATGATTTAAGCAGAAAATTGCAGCCAAGCTCCAGAGCAAGAGCTGCATTCCTTTTCCCCAGGTCAAATAGAAAATTTACCAGAAGCAGCACTTTCAAGTTTACCAAAATTATTAAATTTCATACTAAATTATATTTAATATATCTAATACATGGAGAAGAATAGATACTTGGAAAAGCAGAGGTTTTTAACATTCCTAAAAGTTCCATTTGAAATGCCCTACTAATTTGCAAATTTACCTGGCTCATTTTAAAGAGTTAATTTTTTTGTAAACATGAAATTTTTTTGCTCAGAGTAATTAAAAAAAATAACTGATATTCAGTTAACCTAAATTATTATTTATTTCAGTTACTAAGACAACAACTTTGTTACTCACGTAGAACTAGTTACCATTACAGCTCACCTGCCACAAACACACCAATAACACAAAAAAAAAACCCTAAATCTGTCAGTTATTCTTCATTTTCTGTTCTGTTGAAAACAACCTAATATTCCAACTCTCTCTCCTAACTTTTTCCTAATGGATTTTAACAGCTAGTTAGGAACCTGAACATCAATGTCAATGTATTAATGAAAAACGGAACTAACATTGATATTTTCAAAACTACCTTACTTAAAGACTTATTAGGTTCATTAGTAAATTAACTGGGTAAGAATGTTGTTTTCAAGGCAATGGGAAAATAGTATATTCTACAGGAAAGTATGGGACTTTTTGTTTTGTTTTCCGAGGAGATCAGCTCTTCCAGCCAGGAAGTTTTTACCACACGTCCAGATTCAGCGATTTGCTCCCGATCCGACAGTGGTACAAAATCATCTTTGACATTTACCGAAGTGTCAGGCACAGCAATTTAAAAGGACAAAGCCTGGCTTGATTACAAGAAAAGAGGATGCAAACAAGGTGAATGCAAGACAGTAAAGAATGTGCCACCGGTGTAGTGAGAGCCAGGCTGTAGCTCTAGGACTGCACTTCTTGAAACTTCGTAACTGAGAACAATACCCTTCTCTAAGCCTTTTAGCTCAAGACGAACGCAAGACTGAGTCAGAGTCATTGCACAGGCTTTTATCAGTGAAAACTCACATTCAGTGACTGTTCCGCAGTCTTTACGTTATATCCCATAATAAATTAATAATTTTGCAATAATAAAATAACTGAGCATGTGGAAGGGCAAAGCATGATGTTACATGGGATATTAGTGACAGCATATTGGATAGTCATTAGTTAATGGACAAATATGAACACAGGATGAGGTATACAGGGAGTTCGTTGCAAAAAGGCATTATTGTGCCATTACTTTTATAGTGGGAACAGCTTTTGCTAGCTAAGTTCCTGTAAAACATATATTTGAGCTTACAGGGATATTAGCAAATGAATCTCTCACATGGTGATGGACAAAGCTTGTCCTCTAGTTTTGCAAAACATACTGAAGATTACCACAAAGGCCCAGAAGTTTTGTTGGTAATGGTTTAATTCCCCTATTTTTGTAAAAAGAAAGGGGTGGGGGGAAGTGATATTTTAAACAGCTGACTGGTTTGGAAATACCTCAGAGATGGATTTTCTCATAGCATTTTGGAACTCCCTTGCAATTTTTGACTATAAGCAGAAAATACAGATGCTTCGTTGAGCAGGGAACAAGACTTCATTCAGCTGTTCATAAACAGAAAAGATATTTGGCTTCATATTGGCTCACTTTTCAGCCAAAAATGACTGGTTGTCAGGATTCCCATTTTATCTTTGCCTGTTTATCAGGCACCTTCTAAAACTTAGCTGACCATCACTTACAGTGTGGTGGGAAAGCTAGGAAACGAAGCACCTTGAAGCGCAATTCAAGTAGCAGCGATTCAGAGTCCACAGTTACACCTCTTACCTGAGGTGCATATATTATTTACTTCTCAAAACAAGGTGTACACAAGCAGGCACAGGATATGCTTGAGATGACATTATGCTCTTGTGTCACATTTTCTTACTGCTTTTTCCTCATCAAAATTCTTCCTGCTTCTTCCCCTGTATAGACAGCA
>Ga0181612_149403_pt1 | contig 37098 bp, 18 predicted proteins | sample HoacroProtozoa21_FD_119630 | JGI IMG/M metagenome (GOLD analysis project Ga0181612, IMG submission 119630) | Hoatzin crop microbial communities from Cojedes, Venezuel. Combined Assembly of Gp0051906, Gp0051904, Gp0051908
CCCAGCTGTGTCCCCTCCCAGCTCCTTGCGCACCCCCAGCCTCCTCGCTGGTGGGGCAGCCTGCGGAGCAGAAAAGGCCCTGACTCTGTGTGAGTGCTGCTCAGCAACAACTGAAACATCCCCATGTTATCAACACTGTTTGCAGAACAGATGCAAAGCGTAGCCCCATACAAGCTACTATGAAGAAAATTAACTCTATCCTAGCCAAAACCAGCACATGCAGGAGAGGGGGAGATGTGTAGCCTGTCTGTACCTATTTCTTCAACAGGTAAAGTTTTAAATAGTTTACTGACTCTGACTGCAAGCTGTATGCAATAGAACAAATCCACCCTGAAGTGGGACTTCCAGTCCCTCTAATAGCACACATGCAACTGCCAGTCTCCTCTCCTGATCTCTCTCCAGGACTGGTGGGTATCTCTGTCTAGCTGCAAGGAGAAGCCTGTTTTCAACTTGTCTGATTAGGGATCAGAGGCTTTGTGTTATCCTGCTGCCTGAACAATTGCAGCTGACTTTACTCAAAGCATGGGAGGATTTACCTGTTAAACACCACCTTTCCTTCAAGGTCTATGGTCTATAGCATGGACCAAGATCCATGTTCCAGTGGCTGTCTTTGTTATAGCACTCCTGGTCTCTCCCCCAGAAAAGACAATGTCGTGAACAGCAGAAAGGAATAAACTGTCAGTTAAGTTTCAGGTCAGCATTTTACGTTGATAACATGATGTTACGTTTATCAGTTCTGACAGAGTGCTCATTTTGGAGTACCCACCTGAGCTGAAGGGATCAGGTCTGTCCTTAAACTGTGTTAAGGTCTATTTAGCACCTATCTGAGTCTGTCATTTGCCTATCAACCAAGTTGCTATACTTTCTCACTCTGTTGTTTTCACATTCCAGAAAGAGCATTTTCAGTTGCTTGCCTGCTGCTAGAGATGCTGCACGTGGAATTTGAAGGCAATGCTGTGTATTCTCCTGTATCCTCTGTTTCAGATCCTCAGCACAGCTGTTCACTGCTTGGTCTGTGAAGGTGGATTTCTAGGTTACTCTCACCTCTTCTAGAAGTCCAAGCTGTTGTGACAGATCTATCTTGAGTTGCCTTCCAGACGTAACACGAGTTTCTTCCTAAGACAGGATCATAATTTCACCCAGATCAGTTCTCTTTCCAGAGTCTGATGCTTCGATATTAGTAGTGCCTGTTTCATCTGCATCCTTAGATACAAAAACATTGTTGGCAGATCCACTGATTAAGTCAGACAAAACTCGTAGTTGTTTAAATGGCAGCAGACTCTGTCAGTATTTGCTGGGAAACCACTCAGACAGAGCCATTCAAAGCCCTTGTTTGGACTCCACTGGAGTCCAAACAACATTGGTGGTGCTGTTGAAAAATACTTTTATTTCCAGCGCCTGTCGTGGGGCTACCTAAAGGCTCCATCTGCAATTTCATTGGGTGCTGATCTGTCTCTGAAGCCTTCAGGTTGACAGGGCATTTGGTGGAGTGGCTCTGGAGTTACTGTTAGCATGCAGAACTGAGAGACTGTGCATTCGCTTGCTCAGGTCCACGTGGAAGTGTGTGGAACCACCGATTGTGTCAATGTACATTTGAGCTATCGTGGAAAGAAAGAATAAAGAAAGGAGAGATTATGTTCCAGCAGCAAATATTCTCTGAGATGCACAATCCACATGCACATATGTTCCCCTCCCACACTTGCAGTCCCTTCAAAGTAGTGTTGTTGGCATGGAGGAGAGGCAGCTGAGATTAAATGCCCTTTACCTTGTTTGCCCATCTGCTGTTTTTTTAACCGGAATATTATTTTTCTAGTAAATTGAACGGCACTGAGATTTAGGTGAGAAAATTTGTCTTTATAAATGGAAGCGTGAGACTTTAGTTCAGAAATGTATGTTCTGCAGATTCACGGCAGACACATTTTGTATCTTCAGAGTCCTTCCAAACCCTCCCTACCTTATCATCCCTCTTGCTAAATGAATGCACGTTACTGACAGAGTGAGCTTCAAATGCATTATTATAAATACAGCATCATTCTCCCTAGATAAACAAAATGTTTCATGTGTCTTACCTTGAAGATGGATGCCCTATTTGTGTTGCTGTGTCCCAGCTGACAGACGACTCGCATCGGCCCAACATCTGGCCCCGAAGGAGCGGCCGGATCCCTTCCCTGCTCTCCCGTCCCTGCAGGTGCCCCCAGTTCCGCTCGCTGCCCCTGCACCTCGCCCTGCCAAAAAGCCGGCGGGAGCACCGCGTGCTGGTGGTGTCCCCTGCTCCCAGGGCACCAGCTGTCGCCAGTGCTGCATGCGTTTGCTCAAGGGAGATAGGAAATTGAGTGAGAAGGGGGTAGATCAAACAGAAATCCGGAAATGCAGTGCTAAACTGCTGAAGCATTTTGATTTACCATCTTAAGGCGACCTCATCCTCCACAGATGTTTCCCTGAATTTTTCTTGTAGGTCTGCAAGCCTGTGAGCTTTCTGGATTCTTTCCTGCTCTGGTACCCATGTACTGTGACTAGTCCAAAACATTTTCTTTCTATCTTGTATTTGTAGGAAACTCTGCCTTACTTTTTGGTCAAGAAATGTAACCAAGATCCAAAGTTTCATTTGATTCTTTTCATCTTTCAGTCCTTATCTTCAGCAACCATATGGGCTAGAAATACAGTCGCTCTAAATGGAAGTGTATAATCTTCAAAAGTTGCAAGTTACAGTAGTGTCCCATTTGCTACTTCATGCTGGTGAGAGGATTAGCTTGCCTTGTTATTTTTCTGTTGACGTACACCAGAGCTACCTACCTTTTACTTTCTAAATGTTCAAAACTACAAGCTAGCAATGATATTTCATGCAATTTAGTTGTGCATTTTCCTGATGTCTGATTTCATAAAGTGTTTGTATCTACATTAAAATATGTCAATACATGTGTCTGAGAGATAATTTATTTAAATTGTTCTGTGTACGTCAAACTACAAGGCTTTAAATCAAGACTGAATTATCTTCCTAAAATATTTACAGCAGCTCAGACAGCCGTGATGGGCTTAATGCAGGAACTATTCGTGTCTGTAGCTCACGTCATGCAAGATCTCACATTTTCATGAAGTCCTATCTATTCTTAAAATCCCTGGTGTTTTCACACTGAGGGAACATTGTATGCTGCTAGTAACAACAAAGATGACTTGAAAGGTCCTTTCTGTCTTCAGGCACATTCAATGCAGGATTTGTGCTCGCGAAGGACAGAGAAGTCTCCTGACTTCTGTTGGGAGCAGGAATAGTCTCCCGTGTCATTTAACCTCATTTTGCATTGCTTTCGTCTCAATGGTTAAGTACATTTTAATGTCCTCATTTTACCAGTGAGGGCAAACTGATAAAAATGGAGATGTTTACATGGTTTTTTGCTCTGAGACTGAAACAACGTTAGAATACGGGCTTAACCCAGGGAAGCTTTCTGGCTCCTGTAAACCTCCTTGCATTGTGAGTCAATGTCTGTATCTGGTATTTCTATTTTAATTTTCTTTGGTTAGTACATTTAGTTTAGACCACTAGCAGCTGAAATCTGCTCAGTAAATCCACTGCTGGTGCTAGACACAGCAAGAACTGGTATTGTTTTGACAGGTAGACAAACAGATTTACAGCTTTGCATTGAACATTTTGTCTTTTGGAGCTATTATGAGAACTTGGTTAAAGCATTAATGGGATTTTAAAGTAATAGTATTTTGACTTTTCCTGACAAGTATAGCAGTTTTTTTGAGTGACAGTTTAGCAGAAGAGGTTTCAACCTGCAAATGTTATTTTCAATGGGGCATTATATAAATTAACATCATAAAAAAATTGTTGAAAAAGCATCTTACTGGTAGTAAATAGAAAGCAGCTACTTCAAATCACAGTATAGTACGTTGTGAAATCAGTGGCTATGTTTTCAGACGCAGCAAGTTTCAGCTTGACCCTGCTTTGGTGAATAGGATTTCTTGCAAGTTTCTGAAATCTGAGGCCAGAAAAAGCTTATTTTTGTGCTGGGAGGATGATGAGCTAACGAACTAGCTCATTCGAGAGGCATACCTACACGCATGTAGTAAATGCAATAGGTTGCTAATTTTAGCTGATGTGAGCTGGTAGCAAGCAAGTTGTGGAAATGCAAGATTTTTCACTCGTTCACTTCCCTGTAGTGTGCCTTGCATATGAGTAATGAGTGGGTTTTTCATACTTTCCAGATTCTCCTTTAGCTCAGGGAGTTGTTCATTTCCTTTGGTCTCCTTCTGAAGGGAAAACATAATATATAAATGGATGGCGAGTTAGATAGAGCGTACCACTCTTTGGTAGTTATGTGCTACTGGCTGACCTGGATGGAGTCTTTCATGGGAATGTCCTAAAAAGGTGCATGTGTGTATGCATGAGAGGGTAAAAAGGCTCTGCGCATCTGTGGAAAAGGACAGGCGAGGCTTGGGGAGAGAGGAGAGAGAGCTCCAAGTAGCTCGGAGGTCTCGGTGCTGAGGACCTCCCATGGATGCCAAAGCAAACCCACCCTGGGGAGGATCATCGTCCCCACCTCTAGCATGCCAGGCTGAGCTTCCACGCTGAGGACACTCCCGGTGTCTAGATTTCCATCAGATCAACTTCTCCTGCTTTTGTCATATTCACAATGCCATTTTGTCCTAAAAGAAAGACCTGCTGCGTAAGACTTTTCCTACTTGCTTTGCCAGGACTCCTATTCCTTTCTCTGTTTTTAAATAGTGCGGTTGTTAGGTCTGAGCTCTTTGCTGCTCTGCGTTTCTCTTCGGTTGCTACGGGCAGAATGGAAATTGCTCCATTTGATCCCTGCTTTTCAAATGGAAGATTATATTAAAGAAATGCAGAGAATATGACTAAGGAGCTCATTCTGTTTGAACATCGTTATGTGGAAAGAGAGTTTAGTTAACATCTTTTTCCTTTCATTTCTGTTTTTTTTTCCCCTCAGATGCATGTTTGGGGATTTTATGTTCAGTATCGCATCTGACCAGATAGCAATTGCTCGTTGCTGATAACCCTTCAACCGGTCGCTGTTTCATGAGCTGTTCTCTAATTCTGTTTTAATGGCCTTTGTTCTTCTGTGTGTTAGGGGTAGAAGTTGTTCTAATGATTTATTAGCCAAATCCAAACTTTCCAGTAACAAGTAATAATCCTTAAGTTGCAAACAGATAATTTCATTGTGAAACTCTTCATAACACTGGCTGAAGTTTTAGGAAGATTTCCAGATGTCCATAAGTTATTTTAGTTAATTTCTGACAGCGGACCTTCTCTAACTGGTTATATTTAAGCATCTATATTCTTACATGGATAACTGGTTGGAACTGGCTTCTGACTGGGCTTTGACTGGGAGCTCGTTAATTGGCCTTTAGGGAGGCATCGTGTCTCTCTTCCTGTCTTTGGAGTGCCCAGTGAGGAAGGACTTCTCAGGCTGGGAGTGCTGGTGATGTTAACTGTCATAATGTTGTCTCTCCACCTGCTCATAATCCATGTGCTTTATCTTAACAGCACTTAAGCGGTGGTTACTTTTCTTGGTTTAGTATTAAGACTTCTGTGTAGATTATGAATATAGAGTTGTTAAATGGCTGTAACACAGAGACTGTAGATAAACTGCATAGAGCTACATAATATAGTAAATATTTTAAAATTTTTGAGTACGTTTAAAAAACTGTACTATATGCCTTTGCTGAATGTTCATATATTGACATTTTGTGTGCGTGGTTGGGCATTAACCATAGGTTGTGTGGCCAGCATCTGCCATTCTTATGTTGCCTTTCTTCTGTCTTTCACTGGAATGCTTAAGTCTTGTGGAGCTTTACAGTGGTTCAGCCTCTGCTGGTTTCGTATACACATAGTGGTGCGAAATCTCTTTCAGTATCGAATGTCATGTTTCATTTAATGCATTTCACGCTGGGCAGGATACTAACTCTTTTGGGGAAAAAAAGGTGATCCATTTCACTTTGTTCAGAAATTTTCAGATGTGCTGAAATGTTGTGTTTGGTTCCTGTTCACACGTGGATGTTGGCATTTCTCGGCTGAGGCTCTAGTGTTACCTCAGCAGTCAGATGTTTAGTGCTGTTTGGTCTTCATGGTCTTCCTCATTAAGCATGCTGTTTTTATGGCTAAAGATCTGCTGGTTATTACTTTCTTCACTCAAGCTAAATACACAAAATGAGACCAAGCTCTTACAGAGAAGATCTTTCTTGGCCTCACTGGCATAGGGTAGTTATGTCCTTCCCGCGCAGTCAAGGTTGTCTTGATGTGAGCAGCCGTGACTTGCAAAGCTGCCGTCGGAAAGACAACCCCAGATTGCAGCTTGTCATTTACTCTTTACCTATCCCACGGCCAGACAAGAGTTGGCAGGCTCTCACGTCTGGGATGAAACCCTGTCACGAGGGAGCTTCCTGAGAAGTCCAAGCTGTGTGCCTCGGGGCGAAGGTGTCTTGCTTACCTTATGCTAAAATGTTATTGCACAATTTATAAAGCTAATCCGCTCTGCCCTCGCTAATGGTGCTATGGTATTGCATCTCGTGCATGAGCAGTAGCCCAGAGTAGCGCGCCTTTCTCTGCAGCTGCACCTTTAAACCTGTGGTTTGCTTTATTTCACAGACTGGGTTCTCGGGAAAGAAACTTCTGTGTTTTGAGAATGTTGGGCTAGATAGTTTGTGGGAACACCATCTAGAAAAATAATCATGTGTTTATGGGCAGTGTGAAATCATGAAACCATACTTATCCGCACCTTATGAAATGGCCCAGTATTTGCTGATATGAACATGAGGACAAACATTCACGTAGACGAACACTTGATCCTTCATCCAAATCCTGTCAGACTGCTTTAGCCTTTGAATGTCAAAGCTTCCACCCCACATTTTAATTAATTAATGTCACATTGTGCTTTACGTACAGGTCGAGTGGTTTTTAAGGGTCCACTCTGTATATGTTTGAACTGGTGTCCTTAGCAATAAAAGCTGTTAAGCATACCCTGAGCCTACTGATAGAGGTTTTCAAACGTCACCACTGACTTGGAGTGCCCTAAGTTCTTTGAGTTGCCTCTTGACCTCTGTAATGGGGAGTGACCACCATGTGGCTGTCTCAGGAAGTCTGAAGTTAGGCATCTGAAGTCAAACTGTTACAATTGTTGGCGAAGGACTTTAAAATCCTCTGTATTTGTGTTTAAAATGAAGCACAGCACTTGGGTTAATCTTGTTCACATCTTTCTGTTGACTTTGAACATTTTCATAGTTGTGTGTGTGGTTTATGTAATCATGACTTTTTTTTTTTAAAGCTTTGGAAAAACTGTAATTTTAGGAAAAATATTTATGGCAGTACTTAACGTGTAGGAGGCAGTATGACATTAAAGAGGTAATTTAGTAAAAAATGAAAGTTTGGTTATGTCCTGCTGCGTTTAATGTAAGTTCTGGTGGCCTTACATTTGCCGACAAGATTTATTTCTTTATCTCATAATCATGTTCTTTACTTATTCATGGAAACAGACCCAGTGGGGTGATTCATGAGTGCTTTCGATAGTTTCACTGAACTCAAAATGAAATAAATATCAGATGTCAAGAATAAGAATATTCTGAATATCTAAAGACACCAGGAAGCTTAGCTTTAGTCAGAATAAGATCCCTAGTAATGGTCTCTCTCTTTTGAAAAGCCTTCCACCTTTGAGTCGCTACCATTGTTAGTTGTCAGAGTAACCTTTTAGCTATATGTTTAAGACATCAATTAGTATTTAAACACTTTCAGAAGAGGCTTGATCTTACTTGCAGTGCCCTGGCAGCAAAGAACTGATTTAGGAGCTGGAGATTAGGCACTTGGATTTGAAAATGTGGTCTCTTGTATGGAAGCCTACAGTGATTTTTAAAATTCTGCAAGATAAAGTGAGTGTGTGAGATGAAAATTGTGCTGTTCATTGGACTGTAGGGGCAGGTGGTGGTTGCTTAATCCAGGTTTCACAGAGTAGTGCTGAGGGAGAAGGGAGCTTGGTGCCTGGCTTCGGTTCCCTCTTATTCTCTCCTCTTTTTCTAAGTACAAGCACGTAGCTCTATTAGAAGGGAGAGAAAGAGAGTGGGTGTTATAATAACATGTAGGCTTTGAGACAGGCAGTTCTGAAAGTTACTTAAACAAAACCATTGAGATCATTTTGTCAAGACACTGTCTAGTTCACCAGTGAATGCTTCGGAAGAAGAAAATCAGATCGCTTATACCTTTCCTTTATTTGCTGCATGAGTTACTCTGCCAGATCACTATCTACACCATCACGCTTGTGTTCTTTTGCTCTATTTCCTGTGCATAGAGCAAAGTGCAGCAGAGAAATTAGAAATGAACAAAGCCATGTTTAGAAACATCGGTTTTTCTTGTCGTGTTTTGAGTGCAGAATTCATACCGAAGCAAAAGAATTGAACAGAGAGTCTTGATAGCAAAGCAGTACAAAGCCAACCAGGCGAAGCGCCGAAGAGATGCTCCAGTGTCCCTGGGACGTGAAAGCGAGGCTATGAGCACAATAGCATTGTTACCTCGTCTCTTCGGCTGGGCGACTTAATCCTATTAGATGTAATACAGCTTATGAAGAAGATACTTTTTAGACATCTGATTGATTGAGGTGACAGCACTTCTCAACACCACCGCTTCACCACCTGAGAGAAAGGGGATTTACCGATGAACGATGAGAAAGGCTTTGTGATTGCAGAGGGAGGCAAGCTGAGCGCTGGAGTGGCAGGGAGAGAAAGAAAAGCAGATCGATTTCATTATTTTTTTTTTCCCACATGAGGATGTTTTTACGTTCTCTTTGTTCAGTGTCGGCTTGTTGATAGGAGTACACGGCCCTGGCAAGTTATTGCGCTCCTGAAAGTTTGTGGCTCTGAAAGGCAGAGGAGTGTTCAGCGTTCTGGGACTGGTGCTTTTCACCAGTTTTGTTGTTGGCTCTGGAAATACTGACGCAGTTGATCTTTGTGCAAGCATGTAGCTGTAGATTAACAAACGTCTGATGGAATATCTTCAACATAAACCGGGAGTACAAAAAGAAGACTTATACAAAAGGAACGAAAAGCTAAAAAATAAGTGAAGTTATCAGGGATTTCTTCTTTCTGCAAATATGCTAGAAATTTGGTTGTTCACCAACATGAGTTGAATATTTCCATTAATAATAAGGATTTCTAAATTATCCAGGAGTAAAGTAGAGCACAGGACTTCAACTATTGTAATGCCTCGTAAAGCCATTGTCAAGAAAGTACATTTTACAAGGTTTTATACATGGGTACACCAAAGCAAATCTGCGACTCCGTCTCTGGAATGACAAAAGACGTAGAGTCAGAAATACAAATAAGAAACTAGTCCTCATGATTTCTGTATTTTATTGGTATAGAAGCAACACAGTTAGTGGTTGTGAAGACTATTTCTGTATGTAATGCAATGCATAACTTGCCTTTGTGTATCCTTTTTTCTTTCCTTTTCGACTTCTGAAACAATTTTTATGGTTTGGTATGTGTTGAACAACATTTTTAAGAAGTAAAGCGGTAAGTAGATTATGGAAAATTCTGATTTTGTATTTGTAATGAATTCGTATTTTTAATTGCTTAGTTGGTAGATTAAAGATACATTTTTACTTTTTTTAAGGCTTTCGTAAGCCACATTACATCTTTTATCTGTGTTCGTTTCCAGTTCACTAGCGTGATGCAAGAGTATGCTTGTTCCTCTGCACTCTGTGGTTGAAACCCAAGAATGGTAGTTATTTAATATTGTGAGGCATCAGGAAGCGGCACATCATTTGATTGTTCAGTTACTGCAGTATAAAACACCTTGGTCTTTCTGTGTACGTTTGTCTGCTTGGATGTTTGCAATTCCTAGCTATGTGTAATCTGCCCAGCTCTTCCCATAGCGCTCCGGTGCAAACACCGGCAGTGTGATCAGTGTGGAGGCGTGATTGTGACGGGATAAAAGCTGCAGTGTGTGCGTAAAAGGAACCAAATTACTTACGCTCAATTAACGTGGCCATGCCTCAGAGACATCATCAAACCGTGGCTAAAAGCACCCTTTTATATAATTACCTGGTTATTTTTGCATTGATTCATGTAAAATTGGTTTTTGTTGTTATTGAAGAAAAAACAGTTGCAATAGACTATGGATTTTAAAGAAATCACCATGAATAATATTGGTGATAACTTACGAGTGTAAGCCAGTCATTTAATCATGAAGCAATGAAAAGTACAAAACATCATGATGGAAGACTCTGTTCAGCTTTGAATATGTTAAATCCAGTCTAATATGAATAGATTTTGTTGATAAAGCAATAAAATGCGAAGTTTGCTTAAAAGTCAAGTGAACAATTACTGCAGACATTTTTTCTGGATGCACAAGAGGAGCACAAAGTCCCCATAACAAGGATTCGGACCCAGTAGTGTTGGCAAGGGATTCGAGTGTCTTTTTCACAGGACTGCTGAATGTGACAAAACAGTCTCTTACTCTTCACAGTCAAATGTCTGTAGTAGGGCTGAGAGAGGAATAGGTCAGGTTCTGCAGAACTTCCATGTTTGCAGTACGTTATGTATGATGTGTAGTCTTCAATCTTTCAGTTTGAAAGGAAATCTCCTGCATATACCTTCGCCCTAAATTAATATATGTGTGCATTAAGTTGGCATCGAGTTGGTAACAGGATTTTGAACTTACAAGTGTCTGGCATTAGCACACAGCCCAGTTGGGTTATGCTCTGGCACAGAGAAAACGTGACATCTTCTTACCTTTCTTTTCTTACTGTTCACTTTGCATTCTCTTCTGCTAGACAAGCTTAAGGCACTGCCTGGATTTCCTTTGCATGGAGCAGGAATTTCACCCTGGATTCATCAGCTCCAGTGTCTCTTGTCAGATGCACGCTGTGCATTGCCTTTCCTCCCACTGCTGTGCACAAGACAGCTGGTGTTTCTGCAAGAGGAGAGTCTTCATGCTGCTCAGTGGGGGCCGCAGGGGTGATGGGTACCGGGAAGCCTGAGCATTCCCCACTTGCCTCCTTGCGAAGTTGGTTGTGAGAATTTTGTCCTTTTATACCTTGTCTTAAGGCTGTTCTTTACCTAGAAGTGCACATAAACCTCTGCTCTCGAGTAGGTCTGAGCGGATGAGTATACTACATGGAGTTACCCAGTACTGCTTCCCAAAATGTGTATGCAGCTGAACCTTTGCAGAGACGTCAGCCCTCTAGTCACATCAGATTCTTCCTTTGCTTTGAATATTGGCAATCAGACGAATATGGTTGTGGCTAACAGCCTAATGAAGGAGTTGTAAAAGCTTAAGAAAATGGATTTATATCCATTTAATACTTGGCTTCCTCTGGACTACTGGTGATGGTAGCTGATGCAGTGGCTATGACCGAGTGGGTGTTAGGAAAGAAGTGAAAAAAATAATTAACGGATTAAATATCACGTTGTTGAGGTAAACAAAGGTGTGTAACATCAGGGATCTATAGAAAAAAGCTTGTAAGTATCAACACTGAAATTCCGTCTATATGTATTTTTTGTTACAGAGGCAATTGAACTCTGTACAAATACAAGTACTGCTTGCTACAAAATTATTCTGCTGAATAATATGGCAATTCGTTTGCTCTTCACTACACCTCTGAAACTCCACGTGCATACCTGCTTAAAAACAGCAAGAAGTGTAGCTAATAATGAAATATTCAAATTCCGTTTATTTTGTTACGTGATGCACAAATAGAATATCATTTAAGTGTGACTGATTTTATTCATCCACAGTAGTTGCTCGTCTGAAATGCTATTGAAGTTCAGTAATTGGAGCTCTGCAATACAGTGTTTGACAGGTGGTGTGGGTGGTTGTGCCATTTCCGTGATAAATCTACTTACCAGTATAACCATGAGGAAGTTGTCTTCATTCCTTGAGTACTGCAGCAGATAGATGGAAAAAGTGACAAACACAACATGAAAACGGATTTGTGTCTTGGTTCTTCATTCTTCTGCTACAATGATTGGAATTTTTAAACAGGTGCAAGAGAGAGGTTTCTTTTTACTTTTATCTGAAAAGGAGTTGCTATAAATGCTAAAATATGCTTTCAGTAACTTTTCTTACATTTTGTTTGAAGCCAAGTGTCTTACAGCATCAGTTGGAAAGCATTGCTCTTTTTAAATGAACACAAAATAGATCTTTGCTAAGATACATTTACTGTTAAAAAAAAAAAAAAATTGGAGGCTGGAGAAATGAACAGTCCTGTTGCCTCCGGGCTTACTGTTGAAACTTAGAGATGATAAAATGGTGTAATTAAAAATATACTGCATTATCCAGTTTTAATATTCTTTTTAATTCTCTTTGTGTTCTAACAGAAATCACTGATGCTGGTACTAGGGGAACCCAAGATACAATTAAGGGTGTGAAAAGAAAAAAGATTGTGACTGAAAACCATCTGAAAAAGATACCAAAATCGCCTTTGAGAAGCCCCGCTGAAGCCAAGGTTAAGCAAAATGTAGACTCTTCATCCCTAAAAGCTCTTCCGGATGCCTCTGAACACGCCACAGCACAGGATCACCTGCCCGTGCAAAATGGAAACCAGTGTACCCGGCAAAACGGGGGAGCACTTGGTAGTGAGATAAGCGTTGAAACAGCCAAATCTGAGACATCAGTGCGGACAAAGCTTTCATTGACGCATCAGCCCTTAGATTTGGGTAAACGGGCAGTGGAGGATGCTGATGCAAACCAGCTGAACTCACCAGAGAAGAAGTCTTTCTCAAACTCCTCATCAAGTAAAACAAAGACTGACGGCAATGAATGTATTAATTTTGTTGATTGCAGTACATCGTCCCCATGTACACGTACTGCATTCGATGTCTTATTAAAAGCTATGGAGCCTGAACTGAACACCTTAGCACAAGAGTGCCCCCCTTATGGGATGCAGATAGAGAAACTGAGACCAAATAAAACTGTAAGCACCTCTTCTAGCCTCACGTCCAATGCAGTGAGCGTCCAAAATCAGTCTGCTTTGTCACAGCATGAGTTTGCAGCTGGACCTCACTATTACCCGTGTACGTTAAACAATGTGCATGTAGCAGCAACAGTCAAGACTGGACAAGCACAAGGCCAATCAGCTTCTCATTCACAAGACCTTATTACTAAAACCAGTCAACAAAATCACCAGGTTGTTACGTGTCCTAGTTTTACTAGATCGGCAGTGCAACAGCAGAGTCAAGATAACTCCAGGCTCCAGCAGATATACAGCATAGCAGTAACTTCGTCTGTTGTTCACACCTCATCTTCCACTGTAACTCAGGTTTTTCCTCAAAACCAGTTAGTAGCTAGTTCATCTTCACCTTTGTCAGTTAGCACATCGAGTTCAGCACACTTGCCTATAGGTCCCGTGTATAATTCAGCCCAGATAGCATCAGTTGTAAACCATGGTGTAGAACAAATATGTAACCTCTTGAAAGACCAGAAGCCTAAAAAGCTAGGGAAATACGTCTGCGAGTATTGCAATCGGGCCTGTGCCAAGCCCAGTGTTCTCCAAAAGCACATCCGATCCCATACTGGAGAGCGACCGTATCCTTGTGTGACATGCGGGTTTTCGTTTAAAACCAAAAGCAATCTGTACAAGCACAAAAAATCTCATGCACATGCTATCAAACTTGGACTTGTCCTACAGCCAGATTCAGGTGGCCTCTTCTTATCTCATGACTCAGACAAAGCACTTAGCATTCACTCAGATGTGGAAGAAAGCGGTGAAAGTGAAGATGAAGGCACTGCTGATGAAAGACAAGATGATCAAGAACTGGAACCTGCGCAAATAGCGAAAGTCATTTCAAGTGCAGAAACGTCACGGAAAGGAAGCCCTATTCCATTAAGCAACCCAGATTGTATTCCAGGTGACTCTTCATTACACGATGCAGAACCTCAAGTAAGGGCAGCTTTACCAAAAGTGGTAGTTCATCCTGTAAATGTTTCTCCGTTAAGGGCTGATAGCCCAAAAGTAACAGAACCAGCACCCGAGCTTGCTGCAGCACAGAGAAAAGGAGATATTAAAGTGACAACTCTTCAGTCAAATTTAACACATACAGCCTCATTCAAGGAGAATGACATAAAGCAACATCAGAAAGTAGAAATGGGCTTGTTAGAGGAACAGCTAGGATCCGCAGTAGGAGCGGGGCATGCTCAGCTCCAGAGACAGCAGGCAACGGATGGTTCCCAAGATCAGCAAGGAAAATGTCTTTTGAGCCCTAGGAGTTTAGGTAGTACTGATTCTGGTTATTTCTCTCGTTCTGAAAGTGCCGATCAAACGATGAGCCCACCAGCTCCTTTCGTAAGAGGATTGTTGGCCTCTGAGAAAGATCCAAATAAAAACCTGCCCTGCGTGCCACAAGCAGGTGGTGTAGCATCAGTGGTACAAACTGTTTGTGCAGAAAAAAATCTGATTCTCTCTGGCCAAATGCGACCTCCCATGGCAACAAAAACGCTGGAGGAGCGTATCTCAAAATTAATTTCTGATAATGAAGCCGTTGTGGATGACAAACAGTTAGATAGCGTGAAACCAAGAAGAACATCTCTTTCAAGAAGAGGAAGCATAGATTCACCAAAATCCTACATATTTAAGGATTCTTTCCAGTTTGATTTAAAGCCCATGGGAAGAAGAACCAGCTCAAGCTCTGACATACCAAAGTCTCCTTTCACACCCACTGAGAAATCAAAGCAAGTTTTTCTTCTTTCTGTACCGTCCCTTGACTGTTTACCTATAACACGAAGTAATTCCATGCCTACTACCAGTTACTCAGCGGTACCTCCCAATGTAATACCTCCCTCTCATCCCCTTCGAGGAAGTCAGTCATTTGATGATAAAATTGGCTCCTTATATGATGATGTTTTTGTATCGGGACCTGCTACGCCACTGAACCAAGGCGGACATCCTCGGACCCTTGTTAGACAGGCAGCGATAGAAGATTCTTCTACTGGTGAAAGCCAAGTTCTTGGACTGGTACGATCTGTAGAAGAAAGTTATCTGGGATGTAATTTATCAAATGAATCTTTGTTGCAAAGGAGCAAGTCCCTGGCACAGGGATCAAATTTAGAAAAGGCAAAGAAGTCCCCTCAGGTGCGAGGAACAATGTTTGAGTGCGAAACCTGCAGAAACAGATACAGAAAACTGGAAAATTTCGAAAACCACAAGAAATTTTATTGTTCAGAATTGCATGGACCTAAAACTAAAGCAGCAATCCGAGAGCCTGAGCATAAAACTGTTCCAAACAGTACACAGCCTCAAATTCTACACTACAGAGTCACTACTTCAACTGGCATCTGGGAGCAGACACCCCAGATAAGAAAAAGAAGGAAAATGAAAAGCGTTGGTGATGATGATGACCCTCAGCAAAACGAGACGAATATACCATCAAAGAACGCAGAAGGCCAAAGCAAGCCAGCAAATTCCTCCAGTCTGTCAAAACACAGTGCGACAGCAGCGGTAGGATCACAACAGCCAAGCAACCTTCTGCTTCAAAGCTCCCAAATTCAGCTTGTGGCTCGAGGCACAGATCAGACTACCGAGCCAAAGATGGCTCCGCTCACTGAAAAGCAGGCAAGTTCAGCTGTGCAAGAAAAGGTGGAGATGAAAAGACAAGGGACAGGCATTTCAGTAATACAGCACACCAATTCACTGAGCAGAAATAGCTCATTTGAGAAATCGGAGTCGTTTGAAAGAGTATCGCCAGTTTCTTCTCAAGACCCCAACAAGGCTGCAAAGCACCGCTCTTTGAATCCGGGTGTAATCCAAGAGGATAGACACTTGCATCTGAATGTTCCCCAGCATCATCAGCCGCTGTCATCAGAAGCACCAAGAGGGGAAGTTCAGGGAAGCCAGGTAGGTTCTAATGAGAGAAGCGCACAGCTTCAGCCATCGAGACTTGTTCGCCAGCATAACATCCAGGTTCCTGAAATACTGGTCACAGAAGAACCAGACAGGGACCAAGAAAACCAATGCAGCGATCAGGAAAAGACAGAAAGGTTTAACTGGCCACAGCGCAGCGAAACACTATCAAAATTGCCGACAGAAAAGCTTCCACCAAAGAAGAAAAGAATTCGCTTGGCTGAAATGGAGCATTCATCTGCCGAATCGAGCGTTGACTCCACGCTTTCCAGAAGCCTGAGTCGGGAGAGTAGCTTGTCTCATGCTTCAAGTTTCTCGGCTTCACTCGACAAAGATGAAGCTTTGAAGGCTGAGAACCCTTCCAAAGCAGAGCTTGTTAGTAAGTCGTCGGAGTTCCTCATGATTCCCACTGGCTCACACGCACTGGCTGTGCCTGGGCCTCATTACCGGGAGATGAGACGTGCTGCCTCAGAGCAAATCAGCTGCACGCAGCCCTCAATGGAGGTTGTGGACTACAGGAGTAAGTCTTTCGACTGCGGAAGCATGTCTCCATCAAAACCTGCCTTGCTCGTAGAGATAGCTGCTCCAAAAGTGTCATCTGCAAATGGAGTTACTGGACATGTGCCTCTGCTAGAAAGGAGGAGGGGGCCGTTTGCAAGACAAATATCTTTAAATATTGCTCCAGAATGTCATCAACTTCAAGTTAAATCAACAACTTCATTTCAGACAGGTCACGCTATGGATGTGCCCACAGTGGCATTGCACAGTCTGCAGACCTCCGGCAAATCTTCTGTGGAGTTTCCTTCAAGTACTCAGCATTCACAGGCTCACTCCAGGCCTCACTCAGCAATTCAAAATTGTAATCCTGTTAGCCTGGCTTCGGTTCAGCAGCCTCTAGATCACATGTTGAATAATCAAGGACCGCCATCATCGACTCACCAGCCTTCCCAGACATCTGCTAAAACATCAGCCCAAGGGGAACAGGTGAGCACATATGTGCTTTCTTGTCATCCCGATGAAAAAAAGGATTGTTTTGCTCCAAAGTATCAACTTCAAGTTAAAACGTTACATATAGGTCAGCCATACTCTTCTAAATTGCTAAAAAATACTTTATCAACTCACACAGTTCCAAGTCAAGTTGTGATGGACCAGAATACACCCTCCTTTGAACTGCAGACTAAACTGTCTGACATATCTAATCCATACTCTGTGCCTCCTCTAAAGCAAATTGTCCCTAATAATTGTAGCAGTCAAATACATCAGATTTCTCCTTTTGTGGTTCCCGTCCGTATTCACAGCACTATGCCATCCTATGGCTTTGCAACTGTTACACCCCTCCCTCACATTTTAGTGACCCAGGATCAGGTAAATCAATCGGTTTGCAAAACAAATGTTGTGACAGTGCCAACGGTGGAAGGCAAAACTCAGCTGCCAAAATCTCACAAAGATCATCAGGGGACTTTGCCAAATTCGTTTGAATTTGAAAATTCACTACCAGAAAGTGGAACCAGAAATTCGCTTTTGTCTAGCTCTTTGAATATTCTTCAGAAAGTGCCAGTTAGTGGACTTTTCCCTCAACAAGAAGCTACAGCTTCAAGTAAACGAATGCTTTCCCCAGCCAACAGCTTAGATATTGCCATGGAAAAACAGCAAAAACGTGTTAAAGATGAGAGTGGAGCTGCTTGCATGACAGATGCCAGACCATTGCATTCGCTGAACGTGAGATCTAATGACCCTGCTGGTAAGCAGAAGAAACCAGTCTTGGTAAGACAGGTTTGCACCACAGAGCCTATTGAAAATCACCTCTCAGATCCCGATGGTGTTGCTCAGCATGAAAAAAGCACCAAAGCTAGTACTTCAGACCTGCTGTTGCCTGACCGTCATTCATCTGACACTGGGGTTTCAGAAACCCTAAAGGAGTCACCAGAATCTGAAGACCTGAAGTCTTCAGCATCGCCAGTGTTTGGAGTTAGAAAACCATCTGAATTGTCTCCAGTGAATAACCAGAGTTCTCTTCTCAAGGCTGTAAGTGGCAGTCAAGAAAGGAGGTCCCCAAGTAATGGTAATGAGAGCAAGCACATCAATAGCCAGGGTCAAGCAAAGCCTGTAACTACACTGGCTGCGATGAATGCAGGAGAAATGCAGAGGTTGTCGTTTCCAAGTCTCAAGACGTCAACGAGTTTTACCTGGTGTTACCTCTTGAAGAGGAAACCATTGCATCTGCTACAAAATGATCAGAAAATCTCAGCCTATTCTACCTGGACCATTAGCGCCAACAATCCCAATCCGCTTGGTTTGTCGACGAAGGTAGCTCTCTCCCTCCTCAACTCAAAGCAAAAAGTTGAAAAACCACTGTACACTCAAGCAAGAACTACTCATCCCAGATCTGATATATTGGTCTATTCAAGCAAGTGGAAGAACAGCTTAACCAAGGTACTTAAGATATGCTTGATGTATACTGATCGTTTACAGAGGATTTGCTCTGGAAATTCATGCTTGTTCATATTTTAGAGAATGTAATATGCCTGACATCTGTAATGTATGTGCTTATTTATTTTAGTTATGCTGGATTAAACTGCTAAAAAGATCTTAAGTAATTCCATTAAGAAACCTGTTCATAAAGATTTATCGCTTTTCATGGAAATTAGTTCCTGGATTTAAATCTGCATGTGAAGTGCTTATTGTGGCAGGAATATGCTTGGTTATTTTTTAAATGCAAAAAGTAGAACAAAAATAGTTTTGATATCAATATTAGCTAAACAATTTTAACTTAAAAGAGGTTAATTTAAGATCATAATTGCGTATTTTGCCTTACGAGTCAGCGGGTATTTTCCGTTGTGAAAGAGTGCTCAGCCTGAACAGGTGTCCATGGATACGCTGCAAAAATATTTCTCACCATCGATGATCATCTTAACTGTGAGAGGAGCAGTGTACCGTTTCCCTTTCTCCCACCTAGATTAATCAGTGGTGTGAAATAATGTCAGAAATAGCGAAGTTTAAAATAAAATTACAGCTGCCATCAAAACACTGACAACTTCTTGGATCGATATGGCTCCAAAGACGACATTAAGTCTTGTGCAGCGGAATATACTCCAGACAGTGTTTGTGACCCACATAAAACACTGCGTCATTCCAGAGTCCGATGTGGCAGAGCAAAGCAGTCACTTGTTATTTCCTTAGCTGCCTCAGGGCTGCATGTGTGTGATCAGGGTTTCACTCACTGGACAGACGGTTTTGTTACGTAGAGGACCAAAGCTGTGTTGGTTTGCACTGGATTTGGCATTCCCTAGAAACCGAACCGCCTCTGTGAATGGGTGAAGGTGGCTCTTTGCCCTACAGTACGGGGCGAAGGTGGCTGTGTCGGTTTGATGGATGCGGTACTAGCTTTTATTGTCCCATCTAGTGAAGCTGTCAAGCCTTCTGAAGAAAGCCTCGGCGTACAGCACGGTTTCGCCCTCTTCTTTCCTCTTCGATGTATATGCCGTGTGTTTGACGCCAGACTTCACTTTGGAGCTGGCAAAAACGGGGTGTTAGCTATAGACCTCCCTTTCTTCAGAGTGCTTCAGCTGTCTAGGACGTAGAAACCTTCTTCTGGGGGGGTTAAAAGCAATCATAACTTGCCCTAATCCTGCAGTCTGCCATCAGCAAAACTTCCTGGGCATCGGGCTAGCAATCAGGGTCTGTAGGGCTGGCGGTCGCTCCAGAGGAGACAGACCACAGCCTTGGGAAAAGACATGTGTTCCTGTGGATGCTGGGTGACAGAGACTGTTGCTGTCAGAGGTCACCCTGGGATGCTTCTGTGTTTGCTTAATGTTGTGCCAAGATACAAAGTCATCAGTGGGGAAAAGAGCAATAGGATGAGAAACTCTGTGTAAGAGGAAGAAATAGTTTCAGAATTGCAGGGGAAGTCCAGAAGATATGCTGAAACTCCTCAGGCCAAACGAGCATTAGAGTTAAACTTGGTCTTCCTGAATCAGTGGGAAACTTTGCTAACATTTATATGGGAGGTCAGGACTTTGTCTGTCTTGTTTCGTACAGGCTGCTGAGTTTGTGTTGGTGCCGTAACTGAATTCAGTTGTTGGTTCCATATCAATGTGCCGCCTTTGAACGCGTATTACCTCTTTTAGCCTGCTCCCTCGTGCTCTTCATGAGATGTGGTACTTAAATAGTGCTAAATTTAAAAAAAAAAAAAAAAAAAAAAGAAAAAAGGATTCAAAGGTTTAGCTTTTTTCATTGTACGTGGTTGAGCGATTCTTTCTAAGGCAAGTCTCTCATCAGTTGTGTTGTTGACTCATGTTTGTTTTATTTTTAAAGAATTCTCTGATAACAAAGCTACTGCGTACCTCTTGAAGAAATTTTGTCTACAAACAATTTCTGTTTAGAATATAAATAATGGATAATAATATTTCTTAAAATATTTTGACAGCACCCTTTTAAACACTCTAGGAGTACTTAAATGCTGTAATAGGCAGCTGTCAGGTACGTTTACAGTGTTTCTGCCACAAAAGAACCACAGTTACTAATCTTTCTTCAGTCTTTCTCGATGACATTTTGAATGAAGCGCACGAGCATGGTGGAAATGAAGAGTTCTCAAGCTCTGCTTGCGGCTGATTCGTGGGTTTTACTCAGAGCCATTATGAAGGAAGAAAGTGCAGCGCGAAAGCACCAATTAAAGTTAATTGGCATCTCAGATTGTATGAGCAAGGGACAGGATGGGAGAAATTAAAAATTTCAAAGATCTGACAGGTCCTATGACCTAACACCTCCAGATTTGTCTGCTTTCCCTTTTAATGACTCGGGCTGCGGGATTTCAGCTGCTTTCTGGGACGATGATGCTGCTGTTACAATATACCTTTGTATTACCAGTCCCCAGTTCTTCTTCCTCACAGGAGCCATGTTCAAAGAACGCAAAAACGAAATTCTTCATTTGATTCAGGCTCAGTAATTCTACTGTTTTTTCTGGTTGAGACTGAGGATGGGAAACATTGGAGGCCCTTTTGGAAATTAATGTTGCATTAAAAAAAAAACAACTCGTAGCAAAACTAAACCCGGCAAACAGATTAGCAAATAATTCTCAAAAGAAAGGTGATTGATTTCCTGCTTAAAAGCTTGGCGGTGTCCTTAGTTCCTTCAGGAACCACAGTTTAGATTGCAAGTCTCTGGAGGTTGTGTTTGCTCAAGTGGTTTGCACGTTTTAACCCCGACCTGACGGAGATCTTTAAGTGCTACTATAATCCAAGTTATAAATAATAATAAAGATGCAGTGCTGCTGTGCCTCAGCTCCGCTCTCACAGTTGTAGCCCTTTCCAGAGCGATTTGGCGTATTCTGCTCCTGAGGCTTTAGCTGCCAATCTTCTCACCAAGACAAAGCGACTTGCTGAGCTTCTCCTGGGTTTGCCCCATGAAAGAAGTCATGTTTACAGAGATCTCGTGCTGCTGCGTGACTGCTGCTAATCACTGCCACAAAAAAAGGCAATTCTTTCAACAATAGATGCCACGGGAAATGAAGAGCCATGTGAACAAAATGCAAACAATAAGGAACCCCGAGACTTTGTTTGCTCTTCACAACTCGCTGCTCAGAGGCAATAGGTGAAGTTGCCATGTTCCGGTGATCCAGAGAGCAAACCACAAAATGGTATTGTGAAAGAAGCTCCTGGAATGAGTACAGCACGTTAAAATGTAACAGGAGGCTCACCTGTATGAAAAAGGCTTGGTTTATCTCCCTACTCTTTTTATTTTATTGTTCTATATTTTTGCCGGTTTTCATCACCTGAAGTCATTAGGAGCCCTTTCTCAAGCCCCCACACTGATCTTGGCTCCCTGCTCTGAAGCGAGTCAGTAGTGTGTGCAGTATTCAAGGGTGAAGAGTTTTGGGCAAGAATAGGCTGAAGAATGGAAAGTTTCTCCTAACTGGAAAGCTTTCCTTTCTTGGATGATGTGCCACAACAGTCCAGCTCACCACTGGAAAGTAGTTAAGTGCAGAAGATTTTTACGTGTAAACTAGTAAAAGTTTAAAGATATTAAAAACATTTTCCTCAAGTGGCTGTGTGCCAATGGGAAAAACGTTTAATGAATGTTCTAATCTGAAATTTAGAACTTTGATGATTCAGGCTGGGAGCTTTTTTTTTTTCCAAGGATGCTGTAAAGTACCAGAAGTATCTATTGAATTCTGGTCTCTGGGCAGCCCTAAGAGCAGGTTTTTTTCCAGTTTTATACCAGTAATTGAAGACAGTGGAGTTAAATTGGAGCAAAACGGGTAAAGTAGAAGTGAATCATGGTCCTTGTCTCTGTGGGAGAAGAGAGACAAGACTGTGTTGAAAACGGAAGGCATAAGTAATCGTGGAGAGGAACATTTTCTAGCGCTGCCGTTTGTCTACCCTTTCCACCAGGACGTGTGGGGTTTGGGGGGGATTTGGGTGAGGTACGTTAAAGGATTTCAACACAAGAAACCTGTGCTCCTTAGAGACTGGCTGCTCTTGAAAATTATTTATAGAGGACCCAAGTCCCTTTCAGCATCAATTTGGAATTTTCCATAAAAGCTAAAAAGATATCTTTTTTCATTGTAAGTGAGCATTTCTGTAGATTTCTGTGACAGAAACTCGGTGTTTCTATTAGAGCATCTCTGTGACAGCAGCAGTTTGCGTGTTTAAGACACTGAAACAACTGCTAAAATAGCATATAACCAGTAAATTAAAGTACATCAGTGGGAGGTAAATAGTAATTTGAGCACCCATGTTAGGCTGTCTTATGTCAGTGCACAAACATGTGTGTTAAAAAAAAGAAAGGGTGGGAGGAGAATCCAGAGGTATTTGGCCTTGTGTTAGTTTTTGCACTCTAGGTGGTTTTGTGAACATAGAATTTATTGTAATGCTGTTTCACTGTAGTTTGGATAACAAAGTGGGCCAAATACTTCTGGAATCTTTCTTCTTCCTTTGTCTTTTCACTCCTGAAAATTAAATGTGGAAAGAATACTTAGTATTTAGGACTGAAAGATCAAGCACGTCAAGATTGCATTATTCCAGCTGCTGGGAATATTTATGTCATATTTGGTTTATTGCATGTGTTCTGTATTTTCCACTACTCTCTTCTTGTTAAATTACAAATGTCACCTTGTTACTCTTTGTTTGCAGTGGAAACAAAAGCAATTCATGTGTCAGGTAGTGTATAGGAACTACAACGAGGCTGAGTTGCAATTACTGGAGTAGGCTCCGCTTCTGATACTTCTCATCCAGAACATCATCTCCTTTCACCTTGTGTGAATGCTGTTAAAACATGCAGGGTGAAATTTCTTTCTTCCTACATGCAGTCGGAGCTGTCATGTATGCTTTGGTAGAACTGCTCAGATATTTGGAAATCCAGCCCAAATCAATCGGAGGGCTGCATGGAAGTATACGGATTGTAGTAGTACTTGCAGCCTCTGCAGATTCCTGCGGCTTTGACTTGAATAGGGAGATGCTTTTTCTCAGATCTGTGTTAATTCCTCATCAGCCATATTACTCACCAGGTGGGAAGTAAGGGCGGTGGCGGAGACTGCAGGGAGGACGGTGGGCAAGGGCCGGGTGCCAGAATGATGTCACCCTTCAGTATATGTAACGACCAGTGTCATTCATCAGTCATTTTAAGTCAGCCACTGAAGTCATTCCTCTTGCCAAGAATTTGCAAGCTTACAGCATTATATTTTATAATGAATAGAAAACATAAGGCCAAACTTTCTTTTTTCCTCTCATCATTTTATTCGCTTATCAATATGAGCAAATGTGGTAAGTGTGCCAGCTATGTGGGTAGCACAGTTTATAAATACAGCAGTAATAATTGCTGGCTAATTGGATCATTCCTTCGTTGTTGCCCATTTTGTAAATATCCTAGACTTGGAAGGAGTAGATTTTAATTGGCAAATGTTGGGGGAACTCATCCTCCTTAAAAAAAAAAAAGTTCCTTAATTAATAATCAGGGGAAATGGAGAAACGTATTTTTGTTCTGCTAGACAACTGGTACACTTTCACTTGTAATTTCGTCTGGCAGTGGGAATTTTAACTGTGGAGTCCAGCTTTGGAAGGGTTCCCGAGCCCCAGTTAATAACCTCACCAAACTGGGAACGGTCAATTTCCATGCTGAAACAGGTGTATTTTTTGAGAAATATTAGCAATCAGAAATGTTACCTGTTCCTATCTTCCCTCAGTACACCCCTCCTTCCCACCCTTCTCCTCTTCACTGTGCCGTGGGAAGCCACGAGGCACTGCTGGTGAGTGAGTCGGCGGGTGAGACCCGAGCCCTGCGGCCATGTGATGGAGAGCCGTCAGGGAAGCCCTCCCCTGCCCTGCTGTGGTAGGCACCGGGCAGCTAGAGCTGGGGGTGTCCTGCTGAAACATCAGGACTTGAGCAGCGGGGAAAAAGCACGGAGATGGGTATCTGGCTGTGCACTAAAGTTTCCTCCACTTTGTCGGATTGTGGGGCGCAGTGTATTGTACAACTGCACAGCCCCGCGTCTCTGTGGTCCAGGTGCCACATCGAGGGCAGAGGAGCAAAGCTGTAGCTGTTCAGGAACCAGCTGGGTTTTCCTGTAAGCATCTTTTCTCTGTAGAAGGCTGCCTGTGAGCTAGGACGTGTCACCTTCACCTTCCCTGAAGAAGGAAGAGGCATCTCCTACTGCAGATTCAAAGCACTCCTGGTTTCCTACAGTGTCATAATCTCCATCTCGACTTGCCAGTCCACAAATAGTCAATGAATAGCAGAGAAGTTTCGCAAAAGATCTTTTTTGTTTCATGTATCTTAACATTTTTTAAAAATCCGTATTATAATTGTGGCTTTTATGATGCTTTTATTCATCATAACTTACAGGTTTGAATGGCATATAAAAGGTACTAATTTTAATGATATGCATATCTTATTTTCTTTCAGCGAGCATTAAATAGAAAAAAAATGAATGCAACTGAATTCAGCAATAAGGAAAACTCTGAATCAAGCACCGAGCAGGATAAAGAAAATTCCTTTGTCAAAACTGAACCAAGAAGAGTTAAAATATTTGACGGAGGGCAAGTATTGTGCTTTGTATATTTGATATCATTGGGAAGATATTTTTTCGTTGATTCTAGACTTTGCAAAGATGTTGCTTCCTGCTTGATTTATTTTAAACAACAGTTTCCATACTGTGGTCTGTGAATGTTGGTTTACGTTTCCAAGAAAAATGGAAAGTCATCAGAAACATGGAGCCATGAGAGTTTTTTTTCCAAAGGCCAAACATTAATCAGCAGTAAGGCAGCTAGATACAGCCATAGATGTAAATTATTTTCCTACATTTCTCTTACGTGATAAATAATGCCTATTCTACAATAAAGTCATATAACTGTAGCCAGAGAGGATGCAGTCCAGGGGCTAAGCAGCAGTCTGCCATACAGTCTCTGCCTGGCAGTTTGCTGTGGTACACACAGCCTGGAGAACTCCTGATTTGAAAAGTGCCATGGAAATATTTACTGAGAGTCCTCGTCCGTGCACTGCAATACTGTAAATTGGTTGCCTGGTATGAGTAACAGTTGCTTCAGCCACCGTGTTGTGCCATGAACAACATCTTACAAAACAGATTTTTTTAGTATGAAAGTGCCAGTGACACTTCTAAAAATTTTGAGAACAAATGGTGCATATTTTACTATTCCAGTAATTGGCTGTGGGCTCTAGGACTTTCCATTTATTGGTTCTCGGTTTGAGTCCAGTCTAGGCCAGCCGTTAAGCCATTACCAGCTGCCCAGGTAAAACGCTGCTACGTGTCTGTGCTGGGATCCAAACGCTGCGGGGACAGGGCCACAAAAGCCAAGCACAGCCTTTGGCGTCCTTGAGCAGAGACACGAAGGGCGTAATTGAATCTGAATGACTTTTTCCATCTAGAGACAGCCCCAGTCAGCCGAGTCCAGAGCACACTGATAGGGAATTTTAAAGGCTTGCCCATTGTCGTAACTAATGTTGTTCCTTTTCTGCATCCAACGCAGAGCCTCCAAGATGCTCTTTTAGAGCTTCCTCATGGTGCCCAAACCCGCTTCCAAGAACTGACACTTTTAAAAAGTATGTTCCTGTGTTGCGAAGAGGAAATTTGAAATCTCTAAATGCTTAGTATCGAACGGTACCTTTATTAAAAAAGATAAGGCCATTATTCCTAAACAAGTCCGTGATTACCTAGTGAAAAAGCTAGACATGAGTTTAACAAATAAATGCAGAAGTTGAGCAGAAAAAGAGTATGATTGGTTTTGTCAGTCATTCATTTTCACCTATTATGTTATTTTTAAAATACTGGAATTAGGGTTCCTAACTAGAATCATTTTCCCGTTACAACTAATTGCCTTACTCTTATGGTACCGTTACTAGGTACAAGTCAAATGAGGACTATGTGTATGTTCGGGGGAGAGGGAGAGGGAAGTATATCTGTGAAGAATGTGGAATACGTTGCAAGAAGCCCAGCATGCTGAAGAAGCATATTCGCACACATACAGATGTCCGTCCTTACCACTGCAACTACTGCAACTTTTCCTTCAAAACAAAAGGTAGGGGTACTTCCCTGGGTACATTTCTCACCTTTTTTCTTTCTGCTCTAAAGTATAATTCTTTTCTTCTCACATGTGGCTGTTCATAAGCTAATGAACTTGCCTCTCTCTGGAGTGGTATTGTCTAATGCTTTGAATATTTGTAGTTTCTGATTTCCTTCTTTTCCTTTGTGTTCTGTGTGTTTATTCAAATAATCACATCTTTATATGAATGAACTGGGTGGCATACCACGGTAGGTGAGAAGTTGGCCTGGGAGAGGGAAGTCAGAACACGGGGAACACAGAATTTCAAGTCCCTAGTTGTGATCTTTTGGAGGTGTGACATTGACATACATTGTAGTCCTATTGGCACTCAACTAATTGCTCCAGGAAAGAAAGGGACCTTATTAAATTGCTATATTAAAATGGTTTTTATACCCTTGAAGGACAGGAATCACTTTCCATTTGACCTTTTAAGACCCAAAGATGGATGCCTACATTTAAAGCCTGTTGACAGCAGATACTTAAATGCATTCTAGTTTAAGCAGGCAATATATTAAACAGTGGTAGATCCAGGACGCAAAAGAAGTGAAACAGACTGGAGAAGTTCACAACCAAAATACTGTCAGCGAAAAAATTCTAAGCAGTAAAATCTTTCTTGGCTTTGAACATCATTTTGCAATGATCCCCCCCAGCGGTAAACTCAGAAACATTTGTGGTTTTAGTGGGTTCGGGACTACTCAGCAGTTTTGTGGAAAACTTCCAGGAAATAACCTAGTGCTGCGGAAAATAGGATGGATAGTCTTGACGTGTCAAAACCTGTCGCAGCATCCTGACACACTAGGTCATCATGTTGCCCGTAAGAAGAAATGCCGGAGTGTGAACCCAATGAATTCTGATGCTGGTTTTTACAGAGTACGCGTGCTGGGCAAGTTCAAGTAATTGAGTTCTGCCCGGTGGAAGTTCTCCCTGGTTTCAGTTATGGCAGATATTTGTATTCGCTTCCTCTTCTGCAGCTGCTATGCCCGGCTGTTGCCATCACTGCTGGCAGTCAGTCACACAGTTGGGTGCTTGATGTTTGCTGAACCACTCTTCATGGCAGGACAGCATAGCGAGTAACTTCGTGCAGTATGTAAAGTTGGGAAATTTGCTCTTTGCAAGTCAATATAGTCATGTGGCTTTGTAAAAATTATTTCAAAATTTGGGGTGAGTTCCTAGCTTCGTTTTGAATAAAGTACTCCATAAAGTACTCCATAACCATAGAAGAGTCACCATTTCCCCCACTGTAGTTTCTCCCATTGAAATATCTCAAAGCAAGTTTCTGAGAGACAACAGGAGGTTTAAGTATAAAGTAAGCAGTTACTTGTAATAAGATACATTTCATAGATACCATAATTTACAGAATATGTTTGTGCTCTGATTTTGAACAAAATTAATCTGTTTGTTTAGGTTGACAGTCAGAATGATTACACTAAAAGTAGAATCCATCAAATACTGAAAGAGCTGCAAGATATGAACTTCGCTTTCACGTGATAGGTTTCTGTCAACATGACTTTGGAGACTGAATCAGCCTTTTTTATACTTCACCATAAACAAAAGAGGGATCTTCTACACCAATGCAAAAATACGTAATCATCTAGAATTTCCATCCTATTCTGTCTTACCTCAATAAAGAACTTCATTAAATGTAGCCAGGGAGCTGGTAGCATTCAGGATGGTGAATGTGCCACAGCCCTTGACAGCTTGCATTGAGGGGCAAGGTTTTACTAAGTGTGAAATCAAATTATACAGATGGTTATAAATGTAGCTGAATAAGACATAGACGTGTTGAGTGTATATTTGTATAGATTTGTATAGTCACAGAGCAGTTAATTTTTTTCTTTTTTTCTTAAGGAAATTTAACAAAACATATGAAGTCAAAGGCACATAGCAAGAAATGCATGGACTTGGGAGTCTCAGTAGGCTTAATAGATGACCAGGACGGAGAAGAAGAATTTGGTAAGAAATTAAAATCATCTTTCTTTACTGCACTTTTGTATTCATTTTGTCATCCCACTTTCTTATGCTTTCTTTTCCAAAGCTTTTAAATTATTCTACAGGGAAACGATACAGAAATAAAAATCTTAGAAGCTAGTCCAATCGAGTAAGAAATACTGGAAAAACCTTCACTAAAAGAAAAGATAAGCATATGTTAAAGACAAATCGCTGCTGAATTCTTCACAAAGTGTTACGCAGTTTAACTTTACCGATTTCACAGATAAATATGACAAGACTGAAAATACCAGAAAAACAGCTATTTGCCATAAAAAAAAGATAGTCAAATGTCGTGTTTCTTTGAGAATAGTTGTGTGTGAAATTGTCAAAAGTTTTGAGATTCACATTTCATAAAGTTTGTGTCACTAACATGCCACCCAAATCACAAATATGTTGCTGAGTGCTTTGTGAGGAGGCTAATCAAGCGGCTAATCATCTTCCAGTGTAGAGTTCTGTCCTCCTTCACAAATAATTGGGCATAAATCAGCAGATAGAGATCTGAAATTACGAACATTATTCATCTTGACCTGCTCTGCTTCTCCATTAGTGATGAGAGTGTTATCAAAATGAATGTATTTGCTAACAATTGGAATTCTGCACTTCCCACATCCCGAGACGGCTCGGCTGAAGAGAAGAGGTCGAGGACAGTCAAAGAGGGCCATACTGGGTTTGTGTGGGTTTGCTCAGCTTGATGAGAAAGATGTAACTGCACCAGACACAGTGAGACAGAGGACAGGATTGCGCAGTAGGACTGTTCCGGATCTCGATGTGTCTCAGTGCAGTGGTAGCGTTTTCTCCTTGCTCCCATTTCTCAGCAGGGAGATGAGTCCTGTTGCCTCGCCTTGTTGTATTTTTCTTCTTTCAGTGGAATAGTTTATTAGATTGCGGATGGGGTTCTGAGAAAAGAAAGCAGTGGGGATCTTTATTTAAACAGTAAAGGGCAAGAAAGATGAATGCACCTGCTCCCATATGACAACCGCTAGCAGAATAAGCGAATCAGCTTGAATCTAATTCTAAATAATGCTGGGAATATGACTCAGCTGGTATGATTCAGTAGTGCGCTAGGTGCAAAGAAACCTGCATTTTGCCTTTTTTGGCATTCTGAGATACATTTCTTTTTGGTAACCTAAAAACATGTCCCCCTTTGCAATGGAGGTACCAAACAAGTAACACAGAAGATAAGCAGCAGCACAGATTACCGTCCCTTTCTCACAGAGGAACAGTTTTCATCAACACTCTCAGCCTTCACATGACAGAAAAATCATCACTACTTTTTTAAGCAATGATCTGTAGCTTTTGACATTTAGTTTTATAAATGACAGCTGAACGGGTATTTCCATTTACTAGGAACTGAAAACATTTTATTGATTGATAAATCGATATTCACAGTTGCATACATTAAAAACTGCATTTGTGGTCATATTATAAAGGGAAATGTTTCAATTGCTAACAGAATTATCAGTAACACCCAGTAGAAGAAAGTCATTTCAAACATTTGTTGAAAGATAGCTTTTCTTTGGCTCTAAGACTATTTAACAGAGAGAGAGAGAGAGAGTCTCTTTCTACATATCATCTACAGGCGTATGTAACCATAGTATATTATATATTCCCTGAAATACGTCCTTTGTTTCAGCACAGTAATTATTTAACAAAATAAATACTCTATTCTGGAAAAAAAGCAAGACAAACATTCAGCAGGATTTGCCACGTAATCCATGAAATTGTTGCAGAAATTTAATTCTAAGACTGCATTGGTTTTTTTGTGTGGTTGCCTCACACACACACACACACACCCTCCCCCCAAATAGAGCAGCTAACACTTCTTTATTGAAGTAAGAACCCCAAAACAAAAAAAACAACTTGGTGATAAAATCCTTGTCTTCTCTAAATGATCTGGCTCAGGTACCCTTCGCAAAGCCAGCTGTGCATCACAAAGCTCAGCACAGAAGTCCCATCCAAGAAGCAGGGTAATTAAGCTGGTGATAAACACGAGTTTGCTGCAGCTGAACCAGTCCAGCCTCTCGGGTGACTCCAGAACACAGGGCATTTAAAATTATCCATGTAAACTCCATTAGTAACTGTACACTTTAAAAATGCGATTTCTTCTCTCGGCTCACCTAGCCACACTTGAAGGTATTTCTCATGATAATTCAGAAACTTGCTTGTTGGTGCATTTTTAAGGCAAAGAGTCAGGAGGGGAAAAAAAAGTATGAAGTATTTGCATATGTGCTTTTTCAAATGTAGGCTGTTCTATTGCCCTCTCTAAAATCCTGTACATGCTAATTTTTTGGCGATATTTGAATGTGATTGAATATATTTCTTTTTGTGAGGTGTCTAGGCAGTCTCCGTTACCAAAGTGGCTTCGACCAGCTCTTGGCTGCCCTTTCCCAGGGCGGTGCAGCAGAGCTCGCGCTGGGGGCAGCACCCCTTGTGCCGGGTCTGGGCTCTGGGGACAGCCAACACGTCACCCACAAAGGACGGCCTGATGGGCCTGGGGTGTGGAGCTGCGCTCGAGGTGTTTCGTTTTTGAACATGTTGTCCCGCCTCCGTCTGGTGTGCAGTGGTGGTGGATTTGCGTTGCGTATCCTTGTGGTGCTTTAAAAAAAGTCGTCTTCAAACGTGTGCGTTTTTTACTTCAGGAGTTGCGTGGTTGTTAAAAATGACCTCTCTCATGGAGCCAGTGGTCTGCCCAGTCCCGTCTCTTTCCTCAGTTGGAAGGCAAGCTGAGATGCTGTAGAGGCAGGTGTGGAAAATCTGATAAGAAATAATTATGGCCTGAGAAAAAAATTTCTTTGTCCGTAGGCCATGCGAGATTGGCCTGGTTCCTGACCCATAGAATGTCTATCTGTCTCTGACTAATTTGTTATCTGAACATTTGGAATACTGATTACTCTTACAGAAATAAAAACATCTACACCTTCGCTTAAAATGACTAAGCTGTATGTCTTCCATCGGAATTTGAATCAGAGAATTAGCCAGAAATTTAAGAAACCCACCAACTTTTTCTTTACTAAGGAATTTGCTGCTTCTATTTTTTTGTATTATTTTAGAGCGTAGACAATCACAATTACACGACTATATCATTTATTTTTAAAATTCATAGGACAAGTCAGCTTTGACCTAATAGCAGTACAGATTAATAGTACACGCAGATGGAATAAGGACTGCAAAATTGTGCACAATCCTGAATGCAGGCACACGCGCGTGCACAGGCATGCACACACAGCGCCTGTTTTTTCAGTAATCTGAGAAGCTGAAATTTTGTTGTGCTGTAGCATCTAGGGAAAAAAGAAAGAGATGCTCTCTGGCTGACTGAGACTGTATGGGATCAGAGCTTTTAACAGCATTCTTTGTATTGGGACATGTCATCATTTGGGTATTAGTAAATACTTTCTGGCCTGGCTTTTTGTATTCAAAACCATTCCCTCATCCATTTATCTTTCATCTTCTGCACTGTGGAATGTTCTTGTCACCAAAATACAGGCTTACAATGTAAGGAATGTTAATATCTGACTTAAATTGTCAGGCGAGGTGAACTGTTTAGTGTGACAGACTGCAACTGGGGATATCCTCTTTAGCCAAGTTAACCCAACATTTTGCTATGCAGTCTTAAAAACAATGATAATATGTCTTCAAATTAAAACAGTTATCAGCTTAAACCTGTAATATTTCATATGTAATCTAATGTATGAATGGAATGGTACGCCTGAGTCAACTTGCACAAGATAGTTATTTAATAATGAAATCAGCAGATGGGCAGAACTTATTTAAATGGTCTCTGCGGAGAAATTTTATCCCAAAATAATCATTACGTTACCAGCGAAAAGACCTAATTGTAAGTTTCAGATATGTATTTTTATATATAACTGTGCACACACAGATATATAGAAAACCACTTTCATTTTCTGCAGTATTATAAAAACTCTTCTACAGATACAATCATTCTAAGTTAATTAACTATATATTACTTATAGCAGATATTAAGTGAGTTTCCATGTCTCTTCATTAGCTTAATCATGACTCAGTCTGTGTTTTCACTGCACCTATATTTAAGGAGTAAAAATAAATGCAAATCCTTGCAATAATATCCTCCTTTTGCAAATGAAGTGGAAGGCTGGTTCTGTATAACTTATGTGAAATACATTTTCCTTTTTTTCATTTTTTTTTTTTTATTTTCAGTGTCTGATCTTCAACCAGATGCATATTCAGCATGCTGGAGCCCTACACCTACAGCCTGGGAATGGAGTAGCTAATGCTAGGGTTCATTTACAATGCCCAGGTTATCCAGGAAGGCTTAGGTGTACATAATCTCTTTACAGAAACAGATGTTACGCTTCCTTTTTTGGTTAGTTTTATTTTGTTACTTTCCATACTCTTAGGAATGACATTCAAAAGCCCACAGGTTTTTTTTCTCGTTTCTGAGGAGCACTGGCTATTACCAGTCTGAATTTAACCCAGTAGATGTCACTGTGAGTCCTGTTTGATGGTGATGAATAGTGGACAGTAGCTGAAGCAAGAATGAAATCAGTCAAGTAAAGCCCATGGACAGACTTAGAAAGACAAGGAGGCAGCAAGTTTGGGTATGGATGCTGGCATTGTTTCACAGTACTATGTTTACCCTTACTTTCTAAAATTTGTTCCAAGACTAATACAACAGGTAAAAGGCAAGTCGAAGCTTGTAGTTGTTGAGAAAAATACAGAGTGCATTGATGACTTGATTACTTTCAAGTTTATGATAATATGGTGACATATTGAAAAATTCTTCCACCTCTGTTGCTGTAGTATATAGCTTTTTCTGCAGTTTGGTGGAAGAATATATAATATAGAACACACACTTTATTATTAAATGCTTTTGTGTAGATACTAATCCATAACTGAAGATAATTCCACAGTTTGAGGTGAGAAATGCTGCTTTGAATTACTCAGGTGGTAAAAGCCAATAAATTTAGTAAGTTCAAATTTAGGTGGGAATAGTGAGCATACCAACAGATACTTAGTAAGATATGTCTTTAATCTGTATAAGTAGAGCTAATAGCAATACCCGTAGTTATCTGTGTAACTGTCCATTTGCTTAGGGATGTGTAAAACTTCAGCAGTCTGGACTTACATTTTGAGGTCTTTGTTGTCTTCCTGCCAGTGAAAGAATGAAAATGAACATTTTGCTCTTTATGTGAAAATCTACCTAAATATGATTCAGTTATAAGCAAATACCATTCAGTTATAAGCCATTGAACTTGATCCCTGGGTGTGGTGCAGAAATTGCTATCTGTAGCGGGGCCTGGTAAGTCCGGTCATGTGATGGACTAATTTGGTGATAATGTCCCAGTTAAAAGCTGTAAGTTGAGATTCTGAAGAACCTTTCTTTTGGTACTTTGCAGTATGACGATAATTAGATAACCATTGTTAAAACCATGTACAGTAAGGATTCCTGTAGGAAAAAAACTTTAAAAGAACTTTAAAATACACAGAGAGACCTGTTTCAGTTACTTAATTCATAGCATCCAAACTGGAAAAAGCAGTTCATGGACTTACCAGCCCCAGGCGCTTCACTAATGGACATATTAGCGTGCTGAGAAGTCCAGCTAATACTATTGTGCTAAAGAATTTGAAGCTTTTTCTTTCCCTGCTCTGGGGTAAAATGTCAGTACCACAGAGCCTTCCCCAACAAGTTCATCAACACCACAAATGTGAGACAGAGCTCATTAACTAAGGACTGACAACAAAATAAATGAAGGACCAAGATGTTTTTCGCCTATGATTTGTATAAACTTCCTTCAATACATAGGATTAAACCCTTAATTTTATTAAATATAAGTATAGCTGGCATGCAAGCAAAATCCCCAATAAAAAGTTGTGTCCATATTTCTGTTACGCCTTTATTTCCAGCTGTTCCTGATTTTTGCGGAGTTCATAATCTGTAGCCAAAAGTTCCACGTTCTCCCGTAAAGTCCAGGAAGAAGAAAGAGTCTTGCTAAGGGTTTAAAAGAAAAGATGACAGCAGTTGAGAGAGGATGAGAGACATTCCTTACTCTTCCAAAAACACTCTTTATCAACAATTGAGGCAGTAATTTCTTTTTCTCAAGCAGTCTTTCTGTTGAAACGGTGAGAGTTACAAATTTGAAAGAGAAGTAGCATTCATAAAGCAGAACAGCCTTCACTTAATAGTGTGAAACTTTGTTCCTGTTTTCTTTTTTCTCAAAACCTGTGAACTTTTATGCCAAAAGCCATTTCCCCATATGCTAGTGGCCTTTAAATTTATGACGCATCCTTCATTCTAAAATATCCCACACTGCTTTACAACCTCATACGAAGTTAAAACACAGAAGTCATTTTGTTCCCTTTGGAAATTGAGTCGGTTCTAGTTATATATATCAGCTACATAAGCATATGGTTATAATTGTGCATGTTTTAAGATAGGAAGCGAAGAATTAATTTTTCCCCAATTAAAACTGTAAGGGAACTTGAGTAGGCAGCGTGCCATTACTAAGATGGATTGGGGCCAATACTACTTGGTTAACCAGACGGTGCTTGGAAAAAGAGTCTTTCACCGCAAGGAGTGGTCAGAGCCTCAGCTCGGTGCCCCGTTCGGAGAAGACCCGTAACCTGCCTGGGCCTTCCACCGCTCAGAACTCCCACATCAGGTCCTCTCACAGCTCCGCTGATGCGTTAGGCATCGCTCGTTATGAAAGCTCAGGCTCCTCTTCTTTCAGGAAACACGGGCGCAGGTGTAAAAGCCAGAGCAGAGCGTTCCTTTTGTGCGCTGCCAGAGCAAGCACGTCAGCGAGTGGGGGGTTTTTTCATCTGATGCTTCGAAGCAGTGTGGGAGTAAGGGAACTACATTCATCGCTGTCGCCTCGCCTACACTGCAGGCTCTGGCTCCAGGTAACCACACTTAAATAAAAGCTGGCAAACTCACAAGGGGTGGAGGCAAACAGGGAAACAATAGAGGGAAATGATAGCCCACGGACCCCTGACTGTAAGGAATCGGTGTCCCACACACGGTTCCCCTTTCGCTTTCCCTGCTTTTATGCTAGAAAGCTGAGATGTATGCAGAAAATTTCTACATAAGCAGCATTTGCTAGTAAATCCTGTAGCGTTTTGAAATATTGATTTGAAAGAAGATAGTTTCTTCTTATAAATCAGGGCATTGTTGGAGCATATGTTTTCCTTGCATTACAAATGTGACAAGTCAGTCTAATCACTTCAAGTAGTTTCTCCTGCCAGTGGAGAGTCATTTGTGATTGACGTCAGCTTTCATAGGAAATGTGGCTCATGTGGAGAGAGGGAGAAGAAAAGAAAAGAAACCGTAGGATTTCCAAGAGAATAGTGATGTGATGTCGGTAAACAGACCAGAGTTAAGAGACAGTCCAGACTCAAACCAGAGACTGTGCGATGCCCCATGCATTACTTAGAGATGCAGGAGATGCACGGGTCACCCTGAAGGTGTAACACATGGAGAAGTCTCTCAGATCTGTTACAGAGGCACTGAGGGAAGTGATTTCCATTCTGAAATGAAACATATGTAGAGGTTCTAACATTTTAGGTTTGTTTGCTTTGCAAATTAATGATGAAGAAACACTGTGTGAAGAAATGACAGAAGTATAGAGGAAAAAAAAATGTTGAATAACTCCATGTGGTTTTGTTAATAATATTTTTAACAATCCAACTTGCCATATTTTTGGAATGGACCTCACTGAATTAATTTTTCCACTAAAATGTAATTTCTTTTCTAAACAGCTTTGTCTGTGGATGAGAATTATAAATGAAGACTATTTAAAATTCTAAACCATATATTTGTTAGCATTGTTCCAATGACCTGGAGGATTTGGGGTATTTTTAATAACATTTCAGTTTCGTGCCTGCTGTAGTAAATGTAGAAAATCTATAGTTTCTATATTTAGTTAATGTACAAATTAGCATATAGGCAAAGAGGGGCAAAATCATTACAGAGGTTTTTTTTCAAAGAAGCTATTAGTCTCGTTCCTAATTGCACTGCTCATTTGAAACCATAAAGGCTTATAATGGTGGGTAACTTATTGAGAGGTAGCTCAATTAAAGCCATTTATTTCACGTGGAGCTCAAGATGCTTATTTTGGTTTTGGTAATGTAGCAGCCTAAAGCATTGGTAGTACATTCAAATTATTTTAAGGGTCTGATTTTTTTCAGAATCATTTATTCTGATGGTGGGTTGCTGTGTAGATTTCCTTAGAACAGGATCTCTCAGATTTTAACTAACCGGCCATTATTGGTTTTGCAGAGCCAAATGATTTTTATGCTGATACTTTTTTTTGAGAGCTCAGCAGACAGACCTTTAAATTAATATAAAATATTAGTGCATCCAAAGCATTTTGTCTTTTATAAAATATGATCCCAGACAGTCTGGCTTGGAATCAGATACAGCAGATGGGGTTTTCTGTCTCTTTACTAAAGATGATTCTTTCTTTCCAAGTTAGGATATAAAAGAAGGTGAAAAGCTGCAGTAGGGCTGTACTTTGTAGAGAAATTTACCACTAGACACCAGTCTGGCTTTAAGACTTGAAGTCAGGAGGGCTTCTTCATGTGGACAAATTATGATGCGTAGGTGAGGGTGGTGAAACACTGGAACGGGTTGCCTAAAGAGGTAGTGGAGGCCTCATCCCTGGAAACATTCAAGGCCAGGTTGAACAGGCTCTGAGCAACCTGATCGAGTTGAAGATGTCCCTGCTCATTGCAGGGGG
>Ga0181612_157105_pt1 | contig 37077 bp, 28 predicted proteins | sample HoacroProtozoa21_FD_119630 | JGI IMG/M metagenome (GOLD analysis project Ga0181612, IMG submission 119630) | Hoatzin crop microbial communities from Cojedes, Venezuel. Combined Assembly of Gp0051906, Gp0051904, Gp0051908
ACATTTGGTTTTGCTTAAATTGAAGATATTGTACTTCCCAAAAGTTCTTCCAGACAGAGAAAATTAAGAAACTACAAGTGACAGATCAGTTGTGAAAAGGCATTGAAGGAACCAACTGGGAACTTTCAAAATAAAAAAGCTTTTCATTGAAAAAAAATGTTGAGCATTCTTAGTGAAAAAATTTGTTTTAAACAGATGTCCAGCTGAAAAAATACATAATTTGAAACTGGTGGAGATACCTTACTTCAAGAGGATGACTTAGAAATGATGGGTTTGAAGTTTCAGTTTGATCAACATTATACTTCAAAATACGAATGACAATACTCATAAAGATAATTACAAATAAATTAGAAATAAAATAGTCTGAAATCACTGAAATCCATGGTTTTGGTACGAAAAATGGATTCATATTTTTCAAAAGTAGTTTGACATATTTTAACTTTTCGTTACTATTCATGGCCAATATTTTCAACATCTCGGCAATGCTGATAGGTCAAAATCCTCAACTTTCTGCTGAAACTTAATACAACTTCATTTATCAACAAACATCACACACACACAAGAAGTGAAGATGAAGGACAACACCCATCCAAAAACAAGACTCCAAGGACTTTGCAGACAGATTTTCCCATCAGTACATGACACCTGCTGTTACAGCCCTTATGAACTGGCTAAGAGGTATTAACTGGAGATGCCTTGTCTCCCCAGCACCTTCCCAAGCCCTGGGCAGAGCTGCTTACTGTATTTTACACCTGCTAGGATGCACATGTGGCAGCAGAGATTTTTGCAATTCCTTTCATTCAACTGGTATTGTCTCTGATGTGATTCATGCACTACGTCTATGGGGGAGAAAAAAATATCTTGGGAGTGTACAAGCTTGGAGAGTTATGAAAAACATCAGCTCCTTCTGCAGCTGGAGAGCAGAGGAGAGACAGCAGAAAAAGTGTGACTAACTGTTCCTGAATATACAGGAGACGTGAACCAGAAAAGGAGCTGCTACTGTGGCTGGGGAATTCATAGATCTGTGATTCACAGCATTACAGGGCACATTTGGCATGCAAAAAGAGAGGATGATGAAAGGAATCGTTAGTCATGGAGAAAAAGCCAGACAGAACACACAGAGATGCTAACCCCTGGGAAAGAGATCATATTCAGGTGTGACCCACAGCCCGGGAAAGGGAATAAAGTCCTTTTTTTTTATTATCCCCAAATTCCTTCTTACTTTGGTAGGTAGGGTACCTGAAGTAGTGCCCTCCATCCCAGCCTTGTACAAGCACCACGAACGCCAGCGCGCCATTCAAGCCTATCTCAATCTGAGAGGATGGCACCATGTTCTTCAAGCTTTTGCTAAAACCAGACAGCCGTATTCTCTCATGATCATATTGTTTTTCTTCTCTCACTTTCGAAAGCATTATTTAAGTCAGGCAAAAGAGGGAAAAAGGTCATCCTAGCTACACTCTTGGAGTGCACAGTGTTCTACACTCAGCGTGTAATTGCTGAAATCACCGCTGTTGAAACACTTGCAGATAGATAGCGTTTCTGTTAAACTTTCACCTCCTTGAAAACAGTCATATTCGAAGTAGGGATGAAGGAGGATTATTTGCCTTAGGGATCCCCTTGTCGACTCGTGTGATTGCTGTTGAAAATGGTCTGGATCTAAAAGACCACAAAGGTGTTTGATGTTCTTCATATATCCTTCAGCAAAAGAACTGGGAGAACAGTCATTGCTCTTGCGCGTTTGCATTTTCAATAACACACATGAAACAAGCTATGCCCTGCCAGTCTGGAACAAGCTCTGTCCTGCCTTGATGTACCCATGCTGTGTCTCTTTGGCTGGTGCGTGTGGGAAAAGGATGGGCAGGAAGGGGGAGAAATGACATTCAGAGGGGAGAAACAGGACTGGGACTAGGGGGAGACGACATGAGAAATGGAGATGAGGAAATGAACTGGTCAGCAGAAACAAGACCCAAAAAATCACAGAAAGAAATTAAAGGATGAGATAGGGAGGGGAAAAAAAATGGAGACAAAAAAGCTCAAAAGACATAGGTGAAGATGTAACTATTAACACTGAAATCAAGTAAGCAGGCATGAAGACATAACAAATGAAGAAAAATAAAGTAAAATGCAAGGAAAATCAAGAAAAAATTAAATTAAGCCTCCCACCAAAAAGAAGCTGAAAAGAGAAACATGGGATAAATCAGACTGGTAAGATGGCAGAAAACAAACCAAAGAGAAAATGTGGAAGACAGTAGTACAAGTTGCATTTAAGACTGTTCATGGGACAGATCTTCCAACAATTATTTATGTTCTTGACTTGTGGTCACTGTGACGTGGTTGACCTCTGGCTTCAGAGCAGACCTCTGAGCAGCACGTACAAGCAATGGGGAACGATGACCATAACGGTGATGGCCAACCCAGAGCCTCCCAAGTGGGAGAACAATCCCACAGAAAAATCTGTGGTGCAGCAGAGAACGGAACCTCGATTTACTGTCTCCTTTATGTCAAGACAGTCTTCTGCCTTTCCTCCTCTGCTGTGTGTGATGGATGAATCCCTCCTCCGCCACTATCACTCACCTCCAGTTTGAACATTAGCCCAACCAAAATCTAGGAATAATGGAACAAGAGCATGGTAAACAATTTGGTCTGCTGCCACTGGTGATTTTTCCAGCACGGAGTACAGCCCCCTTTCTCCATTGTGAATAAATGACTCCAAATTGTTTTGCTGTCTTCCTGCAAGGTTAGGACTACCAGCCAATCTGGCAACATACACCCAAGTTGTGAAATGAATTACAGTCAACTAGTGCAACTCCAAATATGGAAAAAGCCAGTATAAAATTTTTAGAAGGATTCCCCATTCACACAGCGGCAAAAATGAGGCATGGCATCACTGGGAAACTGTGGCAATCCGTGGAATGCTATCATATCACAGTGCTTGCCATGGGTGTCTTTACCGCATGCATTAAAGCTCTTAAAGGCCGCTCCGAATCGCAAGGCGTCTCCAAGGTCCTGTGGTGTGGGCAATGCCTGTGTATGTTACCCTGCAACAGCCCTCCAAGGCTGCTAAACCACCCGCTCACGCTGCAGGTATGCACTCAAACACACAAGTGATCTCACTGTTTCTAGCAGCACCGCTCACGCGATAGCTAACTATTCACCTGAGTGAGGGCTTATCATCAATTAGGCTAAAGAAAACACCCAGGAGCGTCTTCTTCTGCCTCAACCAAGAAAAGGTTTGGAGCTGCATCCACAGCCCCTCTGGGTCCCACTGGTGTGCCTGTGTGCTTGGAAAGCAGGCACCACTGCCACCCCTGAGCAACTCAGAGCATCCACGTGGAGCAGAGAGGGCAAAATCAGCCACAGTCTGATGCCCTTTATGGCTCTTCTTACACCAGTAAAGTTGAAATGGCAGGGTTTGGCGCAAAAGCTGCAGGTAAATCTCACTGGTATATTATTATGCTTTACGTCAGATGGTCACGTTCATGCTGAACCATAACTTACCTAACTGAAACATTTCTGGTTCCTTTAAAATATGAGTTAATAATGATGAATCACCGGTTAAGGATGATCCTACATTAAGAGACACAGTACAAGGCTTTGCTATAATCAAGGAAATTACTGTTATCTAGAGACACAGAACAGCCACATTTAATTTTGCATCCTGCATTTTATCCCAAAGAAATACTAACAACACTCCCTTTAGCCCCCTTGTGTGCTGCCATCCAGCACATGCCCATCAGAAACAATGAATACATACATCAAGTGAAGAGTAAGGGTAATTTCCTGTGGTTGTTTTACAAGCAAGAGATTAAGCTCTGACTACCCTGCAGAGTTCAAACAATGCACTGGTAATAAAACTGATGGCATAGCATGTAATCAGAAGTCAAACAGAAAGTTTGACATGCTTAATACAGCATTCATATGTAAAATGTCTGCAGTGGAAACAGCCCAGCCCTCTAATTTCAGTCTTTGTTGCAAAATGAAACCTTGGGCCAGGTGCCTCTGAACACATGCTGAAGTCCCTCTCAAAGGATGGAGATGGAATTTCTCTGTGGAAATGATGCAAAACTCCGACTGGCTCCGCACAGGCAGTAACGCTCTGGAGCCCATCAGAAGACGGGCTCTGTTTGAGCCTGTTAGTAAGCACGTAATTGCCACACGTGACTGCATGGGGAAATGTTGAAATGTATCATCTCTGTTACCCTCTTCGTTCCTCTGTTAACTGAGCAACTCTACACGGTTCGTGTGTGACACCAGAGATATTTACCAAATCATTTGACGTCTTCTTGATGTTAGAAATATCCCGTAGACGTTCAATCTCAGCTTTCCTAAATGAAAGTAGTTGGACAGAATAGGCCGCATGTTTTAACCCATCTTACTGGGATAAAAACCCAGGATGGCCACGCACTTGGATCTCAGCGAGGTCCCGGGGCAGCACAGGGGGTGACACTGGCAGGAGCCGTTGCTCCAGCGTTTGCTGTGAATCACTGGGCTGCTGCGTGAGAGGGCAAGCACCACAGGGACGGGAGGGACGACACAGCCCGGGGACGGGAGGCAGGCAGGGAGGCTGCAGAGGGGCTGCGAGGGAGGCAGAGGTGGGGGACTGGGACGTCAGGAGCGGTGCCAGACAAGGCGGAGGCCAGTGGTGGAGGGAAGAGAGGGCAGCGTGCCCGGAGCCACCGGCCAGTGGAGCAAGCAGCTATGGGTGCCTGCCTGCAACCATTTGCAGGCAGGATCAGGCCCTCTACGGACACATTCACTTGAGGATGAAGTCCATTAGCATTCACCCAAGCCATTTTAAAACCTCACAGTTATTGAGAGTCTCCCTGATCAGGCAGTGAGGAGTCCAGGCTCTGCACCACAACCATCACCACAGTGTAAGCATTAGCAAGGAAGCAAGCCTTTCAAGGTTCAGAATTAAAGACTCAGTTTGCAAGATTTATAAATTATTTGTATCTTTCACTGGAGGCTGCAAGCTTTGTTCAAGCCTGAAAGATATTAAGCCACTTCTTGAGAATCACCACTAATTAAAAAAAAAACATGGCAACAGAAAAAATCTGCATTCAGTATTCAGCAACAATTCTCCTGGAGTTTAATCTGCACACCCTTACGACAGAGCAGTGAATACCACAAACGGATCAGTACCTGCTTTGTAAGTCGTTCAGGTGCAATTTGCCTACATAATGGGTGGCTGATGAGACAGTGATGATCCGAGCGCTGTGACTGTGCGTTCCTGATTGCTTCAGCGTATCCAGGAGGAGGTTAGTCAGCAGGAAGTGTCCCAAGTAGTTCAAGCCAAAGTGCTCCTCGAACCCATCCTCCGTCTTCCTTTCAGGGACCAGCATCACCCCAGCTGGAGGAGAAAGCAGAGGTAAAATCTGTTGATTTATTTCAGAGAAGTAGCAAGCTAGAAGGAGCACGGATCTCCTGCTGCAGAGTGTAAACACGGCATTTAGAGCAATGAGTGCTTGGTGATGGCATCTGAAGTGTAAAGCCAACACTGATTGATTCCTGCTGAGAAAAATGTCAAAGCCCCCACTTCAGTTCCTTTGTCTGGAAAACAGGTAGACTGACTCTCTCTCTCCCTCCATCCCTTGCAGGACCATGAGGATAAGTGAGTTCACTTGTGCTAAGTGTTCTGAAGACATTAAAAGTTGAGTTAACCCATTGCTGTCATGCCAGAATTCAATGCTGAAGATCCACAACAATGATTAATCCATCTACCATAGGTGGGAGCTGGGCGATCCCGGCAACATTCCCTCCATTAAAGAGCTCGGAGCAGTGGAGACAAGACCAGGCTAAGCAGCAGACCTGCTCTCCCAGGCAGCTTTCTGCTGAGTCCTGGCTGGAGTTTAAAGATCTGTTGAGTTTTCATCTGAAATCTGCAACTTCTGTCTCACTGGTGTGGGTGAGAAAAGATGAAGCAAATTTACCCAATACGTCTTAATTACTGTGCTTACAAGCAGCTGCATATTGAAACGAATTTCTGAATGCTTATTTTGGCAATATTTTTGCATATATTTCCACAAACTACAATTTTCAAACTCAGTGACTAAAATAAGTATCCACATCCCTAACATGCAATGTTGATTTCAGCATCTTGCAGAGAATCCTGAGCTCAAGCATAAACTACACCGTCTACTGAAGCTGTGTGGAGGATAGCTGTCCTGCTCAATTATAATGTGGACTTGAATGCTATAAATTATTCTTATTTTATTAAAATGTAGTTGTCATAGAAGTGGACCCGACCTTTGTAATTTAAATGTAGATGGACGTAGCTCATGGAGAATAATGTTGCAGGCCATTTGTCTTCTCTCTAAAACACATGAATACGATACATCAGAAAGGCCACCTCTGCCCACGGACGTGAAAGAGTATTGGCTTCATCCTTGCACTATTTCTTATGTCCATTAAAAACCCTTTAACATCCCATTTCTTGAAGTCAGACCTATGATGACATATTAAATTATTATTTTAAATTGCATGTGCTGTGCAACTGGCACCACTTCTTTGGGGAGGACCCCACCACCTGCCAGTGCTGCTTTGTTACTGCTGCTCAGGCTTAAGACGTGGCATTTTCAGGATCTTTTTAGCATGGCCAACACCCAAAGCAATTCACCCATGGGATGCCTACTGCTTAGTAGGCCTGCATAATGAAGAAATCGCTGGCTTTGTGTGAGAGCACAGCCCAGAGTAAACCATGGACATTTTGTAGGAGTGGAGACTAGCCATTTCAATGCTAGTCTCTAGTGCTTGTAGAGACTGTGGTTTTATACAGGTAGGGAAGAAAAAGTATGAGGGAGGTGGGAAAAGAGCAACAGTGAAAGGATATAAACAAAGAATGTGAAAGACAGCAGATGATGGAAAAGAAAGCAAAGGTGAGGAAGGGAGAGGAAGACAACTGGAGATGCAGCGTAAGGGGAAGGAATGAGAGAAGAAAACAGAGCAGACAAAAGGTTTGGGTGCAACACATAGGCAGCACATATGGAGAACTTCAGACTGAACATGAGCAATGCTGGCTGGTGGTACAATGAAAGAAACACAAAGCGAATTACATGATGGGGCTCTTCAGAAGCTCTGATTGGCATCTCTCTGTCATTACAGCCACTTTCCCAGATCCCTCAGAATGACGGGAAAACCCAGCTGCCAGGTGTGGCTTCTCTGCATGTCAAATCTCAACTTCAATAACGGAAAGGCTCAAATGAGAGAGTGTCTGGCTGGGTGTCCCATTCTATCCTCCTTCCTCAGCAACACTTACTCTGATGCGTGGTGTAACTGCTTCCATAGCTGGAAACAGATTTCCATTTCCTCTGTGACCTCCATATGCGGCATATAATGACACCTGGAACGGTGGCTGGGACTGAGCACTGGCGTGAAGGTTACGGATGGACAGAAACTGAGACAAGTCCTGCGGTGACTGTTTGTTGTTTTCTTGGAAAAAAGAAAGGGTGGGAAGGGCAACAAACCCCGAGGTCCAAGACCAAGTCTCAGATTGCTACCGTGCAAGTTTTAGCAGAGACAGGGCTTAGCACAAGCTGTTTGAGGGCAGGTGGGAACAGCACCACATCTCTGAGCACCCGAGCTGGTACAAGGAAATAATTTGCATCTCTCTGAGGCCCATCCTGCCCTCCAAAACTCTGACACTCAAAAAGGCAGGAGGAAGCAGTTTGCCAGAGGTCTATTTGCAGCAACACCGGTAAAATGCAAGCCCAAGAAAAGGCGGCCAACATAAAACAGCCCTGGCACAGCAAAGCTGGTGTGAGCCCCAAATGCTGCTCCTGCATTTGCCAGGGTTACTGCAGGGCTCACTATAGGCAGCTCCATGCACACACACAGCTCTGCTGGCCGAGTCAGACGGAGGGATGGAGGAATTTGTCTAGAGAGAACAGAAGTGCAGTAGACGGCTGCTACAGCCCTTCAGCTTTGCAACACGACCAGCAGGCAAACCCAGGGAGGCTGTCATCTCTCACGTCAGCCCCGATGCCGCCTGTGCTACAGCAACTGCCCCTTCGACCGCCAGAGAGGCATGGGATCTCAAGAGCACATAGAGGCTCTGCCCTCCACCCCAATTAGCGTCCACCATCTGTGCTGCGTGTCCTGGAAAGAAAAAAACAGATCTGAGCTCCGGTCAGGAGATGGAAAAAATTTTCACTCATGCAATGCACAACTGTTAAGATACAACTTCCTGAAAATTATTTTGCTCATTCTTCAGAGGATTCATCTGAGCAGAAATTGTGGTCAAGTCCTAAAGCAGGCACAATCACCTCTGCTTGCATTTCTTGCTAGTACAATTCTCTTTTTGTCTTCAAGAGCTGGTCAAATAATATTAATTCAAAACACCTTTGAAAGACTTTTTTTTTTAATATAAAAAAGGCTCTCATCTTTGAGGTGGTTCATATCAAGGCTATCAAAAAATCTTGCCCTGCAATTTGAGGGCAGTTTCTCTTATTTGAGGAGAAGCCATTTTAATTCACTGAGAGCGAGCATGCAAAGGAATACCCAGCAGGCAACTGAACCTGGCTGCTTCTCTGACAAAAGGGAAAACCTTGTAAACGTAGCAGCAAGCTCTCTTTTTTAAATTATTAACTACCCAACATTCAGTAGATACTAAAAGTGGCACACTATTGATTTTCTTTTGTCCAGAAACATCATTAGCTTTACTCAAGGGCCCCAAATGGTAATTCAAAGAAGGAAAGGTCCTTCTATTTTTAATTCTTTCAATTAATCCAATACTATTAGAAACATTAAAAAATCTGCAGGTTTTTTGTTTGTTTGTTTTGTATTTTTTTTACCTTAGCTCTTCATTGTAATCTAAGAATGATTATTATTCTGGTGTGGAATCCATACAAACCAGTATCTTTCTGATTTTAGTTATCAATAGTCAGTCTGTTCAGTTTTTTGGAGTGCACGTGCAATTTGAAGTGGCAGCACACAGACTGTTAATGTCAAACACCTCAGCTCTGATACAACTTTCTTGTATGTTTTTCCCTCTGATTTAGCTGGATTGTTTCCAGAAGATTTATTTTAAAAAATGTCGCTGATATCAGCATGGCATTAGAAAATGAATTAATTAGTAAGCTGAACATAAGCTTTTACTTTGTAATTGATTAGCTGCTACTGAAATATTCAGGCAAAATACTGACAGCATGCATGCAGAAAATTGCCTAAATGACACATTGATGTGTGATTTTGCAAGAGTAGAAATAAACTGGAATAAGGAAAATATTTTGCAGCATAACTACACTGAACAACTGTTCTTCTTATATAGTGATACTTTCCAATGTGCTGCAGTTATGCACTTATTTATTATTATTATGCACATTTTAATTAGCTATAATGAATAAAAAATAATCTATTCTTTTTTACTTTTATGACTAGGCAATAGTCATACTTTTCTCTCAAAGAATGAATACATCTCAAGACAATTGTCTTTGTAAACAGTCATTTATCATGATTTTCTATAAAAGTTTCTAATTTTGGGGATCAATCAATGAATTAGTCCTACACGATTTTAAGGACATAATGGATCTGATACTGCATACAGCATAACCAAAATGTTTATGACAGTTCTAAATATTATGGGCCAGTCATACCGTATTTTTACTGGATTCTGTAGGAGAATTTGTACCATGCCTGCCTGTATTGCAGATGATGGTAAATATTGCTGCAACTCCTGTACCTCCCACTGCAAACACATCCTTCAGCTCCACTATAAAATATGTTTTAAGAGCTTTAAAAATACAAGTATTTATTTCAATTATCTAGATTTATTTACAGTGAGCTACTTGGAGATTTTTAAAGGCAGTTCTGTCAAACTCACTGCAAAAGAAAGATTTAAAATCTCTTTTTTTTGCATGCAGAACAAAATGTTCTTCCATCCCAGCCAGGCTCACGGCAGAGGGTTTGGAGGCAGTGCCCCCACATGCAAGTCCTTTTAACCCCAGCAACCCAAAGGCTGGGCAGACAACGCAAGAGGTCAGCCACATACACTTACATGTAACACCTTCACAGCAGGAGGTGAACCACATTCACCCAATTCTTGCTATTTACAAGGAAGAGATATACACTGTACCAAAAAAGTTCCCAAGGGGAAAAATTAATAGACACAATAACTCCAAGTAAAAGAGCAAAGCCCTTTCTCCATACGGGCTTTGTACTGGTGTAGCTGATTCATTTAGCAGCATTTTCCACCCCATGAGTGCAGCCACATGAGGTGATCCACCTCATGTAATAGTGTTAACACTGCTCTGCCCTGCACACCCATACACCAAAAGACCTATGGGTGGATCTATCTAGCTATAGAATTGTACAGCCCGCTCCTCTCTTGAACTGGGACAGCTATAGTGGGGTGAAGATCTCAATAACTGTATAGCAGCATCCCCTGTCTAGGCTGTCTATACCTGGGCAAGGACTGCTTGTTCCACCTCTTTCGGCTGGGCTGTGCTGTCCCACAACATGCCTGTCCTGTGGATTTCTCCTGGCAGTGCCTTAGTAGAAGAACTGCCCCCCGAAGCACCTAGTGGAGACAGAACTGTACTCACACAACTCCTTTTTACCGGTATGCCTCATCTGGGCTGCAGAGAGGTGAATTTACAGCGCTGCTGTGACACACTGTTTGCTAAGCAACGTCTGTAACCCAGAGCCCAGCGCCACTGGTGTGCCGCACACCTACTGGTATCCCAGAGAAGCATTCTGCATCCAGACGGGACCACACACAGAAGCCAGAATAACAGTATATGAAAGCTGAAAAGGCAAAAGTCCAAACAGTTAAGAAGAAAAAGATAAAAATACAAATGGAGCTTGGTACAGTTCTGCAATGCTACAGTCCTATTCCTTGCCTCCTCAGAAGGAGTTCAGACTCGTGCACTTCCTAATACCTTCTGGAGCTCTGTATATGCAGTTTTCTAAAGCAAAGGGAGGAAACTGAAGCAAAGAGAGGAATTTTACCCCATAGCATAATGATGGCACCTAGATAACACCTGGAGTCCATACCCATTTGACCCTTGGGGAGAGGCAAGGACATCTGCTGTCAGCCTGTCTGGCATCAGTGGTGGGACTGTCCCGTGCGTGGATGTTCCCTGGAGGGGACTGGCCACTGTGAAAACAGGTTTGGCAGAGAGCAGGGCAGCACCGGGACCCAGCCTCCGGCTTCAGAGCAGAGCCGTCTCCAGAGGGTTTGGTGTCTCCTGGCTCTTCCCAGAGCAACTCCTCCCTGGGAGCCTGTCTGAGCCTTTGCTCCAGCCCTGGGTGAGCTCACACCGGCTCCCACCTCCCGATCCCTGACAAGGGGCTGTGTAGTGCCCATCACCATCCCCACATGCCAGCTTCCTGACAGCTCCCTCGATGGCCCGCACCTGCCAAAACACACGGCCCTGCTGAAGCCAAGGACGGTGTGCTGCTTCCCAGTCAAAGCTCTGGGCTGTGCTCCCTCCCTCACCCCCAGAATCCGGTGGCCCAGAGCTGATCTTATCAAGGAACAGCATGTGTGCGGGAAGGAGGGGAGAGGCTCAGCCCCAGACGTGCGTATCAGCTTTATCTGCTTCTCTGCTTCCCTGCGGACAGTAAGTTCATTCTCCCTAATTTTCCCAGGCAGCCACTCCAGCTCCTTTGTGTCTGAATCTCACAGATCTCTCTCTGCATCCCGCAGGCATCTGCCAGTCACACGCCTGGCTTGCCCTTCCCTCGCTCTTGAGGCTGGTTCCCCTACGGGGCCATGACCCGTGGGTCTCAGGCTCCCACCAGCTTCCCCATCCCCTGTTCACTGTCAATCAGGTGGTAGATGAGAATTAATTTCTACAGGTTACGTCAAAGTCGGTGGCCAAACAGAAGAGAGAGGTTCCAATCATGTCCCCACCAGGAAGGATAATTCTCATCTCTATTCACCCTCAGTAAACTCGTAAAAAAGAGATCAGTCAAGAACTCCCTCACTGCAAGAAAAGGTTCAATCAGTCTATGCTCAACTGAGACGCTAGTTCTCAAGATCAGGACTCAATCCTCGTGAATTATGTGATGTTTAAGCACTTGCAAACTCTGATTGAGACCTCCCCTACAGTTCAGACATACCTAATGCCGCTCTTCATCCTCACTACACACCCCAGCTCCCTCCCCCCATACTTGGTCTCTTACAAATTTCCTGACGAGAACATATGCCACATTCATAGTTTAATTCTGTTTAAAACTCTTTAAATCAGCAAATTCAAACGTATTGCCATCAAGCTTTTCCCCATCCTCATGGTTCACACCTGACAGTCCTGTTCCCCCCTTCAACTTTTCACTCCATATCCTGCTGTCTCTCCCTTATAAACTCCCGGCCTTAACTGCCTCTATTGTATTTAATTTCCCCACACTCAGGCTCCTCATGTAGATCTGCCTCTCTTGGAAGTTATGGTCTTGTCCCGTCTGTGTCCAAACCAGGCTTCTTCCTCTTCCATGCTACAGGTTTTGTCATTATGCCTAAAAATGCAAGAGCGAGCACTTCCAGAGAGATGTGGTCACTAGCCAACTGAGGTCACCAGCTATGTCAGCTCACCAGCCATGTCGGGTGAGATGTTTAAGTCCTACGAGTGCTGAAATCATGTCCCAGCTCTACAGTTGTGTTTCAGCTGTATATCAAGGCAAAACCCACACACTCATCACCTCCCATCTACCTCTCCCCACCCCGTAGTCTGCTTTTCATGGGACAGAAACTTGTCACAGAGATCATGGAGGACCCAGGCCCCCAGTCTGGACAATGGAAAGATCAGCAGGAGCCTGAAGTGAGCCCCAGTGCCCATCTCCACCCCATCTCAGAGGCATCCACAGGGAGCAGATGGGACTCTGGTGCCCAGCCTCCATGCCGGTGCATTCGCCTTCACACAGTACTTCCCAGTGCGGCTCAGGGTCGTGATCCCAGCAGAAAGAGCTGCTCAGTCTTGGAGTCAGGACATACTTGGTACAGGCAAAATCTTTAGTGATTAAAACATAAAATATGGTTTTCAGACTGCAGTGCTTAACAGGCTTCTGACTGGGCCCATCATGGGAATATTCCATGGGTGGTGAAAGGTGTAGCCGCCTCTGACACAAAGGCAGCATCTTGCCTGCATTCAAGTCCCTATTCTAAACTGTGATAACACCAAAACCTTTCTACCATCATTTTTGACATTAAAAAACCCCTAAGGTGTTTTTCTTATCATTGGTGGAAGTAGCTAAACTCTTTTATCTGGCGTTACAAAAAATGGAATAAAAATAAATTCGCCTAAGGCAAATATTTGGCACAGAAACTCTTCGCCGAAACATTAAAAGTTTGGGTAACTAGTAAGGAACTGAAAATTGAATAAAGTCAACTGCTAGTGCTCCCAGACCACAATATATATTGTATATATAATGCCCACAAGGAAGTGGACTACTAGCTGTGCCAAAGACAACAAAGCAATGCATCTTTCCAGCAAAGACAAGCTTTTAGTTTATCAGTAGGTTAATGAAAAAAAAAAGGAAAAGATGCAGAAAATTCACATTCAAGGACTGTGAGAACAAGAACCAAATCTTGGCAGGTTCAGCGCAAAACTGAACAGACTGCAATACCTCCTTTAGAACAGATTCACTTTCTGATTCAATGTCACACTGCTACATAGCAAACACAGAAAGCACAGGCTAGTTCCTTGGAAAATACATCAGCTAAAAAGAGAAATTATGATCCATAACTGAGATTTTGTTTTTACACTGAAATAAATCAGAGCATTCATAATTGAATCTGGCTGCTTCCTAAAAATACACTCAGTAACTGCTTGGTTATTTGAGTTGGCACAATGGTGAGTTATCCCACTTACAATCAGAAAATAGGAAAGTCAGTCACAGCTTTCTAATTCAATAGGAAATCTCTTAGAAGCAAAACATACTGATTTTCAATTTGTATTAAATTTTTTTTTACCTCAAAGCTATGAAAGGATAAGGTAAGAATAAAACATGGCTCACTCCTGTCTCTCAGAAAAGCCAGTAGCAAAAGTTCCACACACTGAAGTAGAACCGGCTGGGTTTTCTAATCCATCAATAGCTGAATTTTGTATCTGTCTTCCACTGATAAAACATTCACATTAAGGACATAAAAGGAAATGGGTCAAAAACCTGCAACATGTGAAGCCTGAGATATTTTCCTTTTCACAAAGTGTTTGATATCACAGACGCAGAAAAAGCTTTGGAAATAATTAGAAAGACAAAGACAGTATTAAACAAAAGTCAGGATTTTCATGAATTAAATCCTTATGGTTTGAAACTCAGAAGTAGCCTAAAGTTATTCTTCTAAACTATTAGTTCTTCTGATAAAAAATAAGCCTTTTATAAGAAATCTGGTATCTTTATACAGGGTGTATATATCATTCTGGCAGACAACAATGCTATTGAAGTACAACAAAAGCTCTAGCTGATGACTGCTGTTAAAAATCTGGGCGCTAGCTAAATGTTGGCATTGCACAACCCTGGGTTGCTCTGAACAAGCTGGGCTGGATACCATGAGCAGTATCACCGTGCTCTGACACATGTGCCCAGACAAGTTACTTCCAGTGCTCAAGGCACCTAATACCTGTAAAAAGCAGCTTGTGATCAGCCAGCCTCGCCGTACTTTCCAGTCACCTCTCTTATAAAGATGACCTCTTCTGAAAAATTGGAGTAAATGGCATCTGTCATGCACTGAGCTTCTTCAAGAAATATGGCTCTGAGAGTATCTTCTCATTTCAGAACACATTAAGTCCACATGTTAGTGTCCTTATGAATCTTCTAGTTTTGCCCATCATCCATGGAATATTCATTTTAAGCCAGTCCCCCCACCACCTCAGATGAACTTTTCCATCTCTAAACATCTCCCAAAGGCCCAGTTCTCCCATAATGTCTAGTATCTATCATCCATCACACGCAGGTAAGGGGCCATCTGCCCTTCTGCTTGTCCTCCTCTCTCTTCTCCCTGTTCCTCTGCATCTTTTCCATCTCAGCTTTGCTTACATATGCTCTAATTTGTCTTCGAGGAAGGATGAAGATGAAACTTGATGCTGTAATCAAGACACTGGAACAAGATACGTGAGATATCAGATGCTGAATTCACCACAGCCTTCCTGTGTGGCCAGAGAAGAAGCATTATTTTTGATGAAATCCAGGTTCCACTGGAGTCAACAGCAACCCTCCTCACTAACTTTCCCTCGAGGCCTTCTCCAGTGAATTTCCACTTCTCTGGGGTTTGTCTCCTTTTCATCTTACAGTCTGTGTAGCCTGCAGCTGCTATAGAGAGGGGAGCTGGCTCTTACCTAATCCAGTGGGACAGGATCTTTTCGCAGATCCCACGGTGACAATGCAAATAACTATTGTTAAACATATCTAATCAATAATACCTGTCAATAGGTAGGTACATATAAAATTGTTTTTATTGGATATATCCACTTGTTCCCACACCTTAAATTTCACACTTCTGAAGATGTGATCCTGAAAATACTCAGAAGAATAATTTAATGTGACCAACCATGACAGCATCCATGGGACTACTCAGATGGGTCTCTGCAAGGGATTATGGCTGGGCTGCACATGGCTGAACTGTGTGTAGGCAACACAAAGAAAGATATGTATTTCATATAGTTACCTACTGATACAGCTTTTATTGTGCCCTAGGAACTAAAGAGGGAAGCTTACAGAGACTTATTCATTCTATCAGGAGACTGAGATTTCTGAGATGATCCACAAAGCACAAAAAATGAACATCTGAATTATCCAGCAGTTCAGAAATATTGATTTTAAATTGGCTTAGATAGGCTTCAATCTGAAATATATTAACTGTAATCTGCCTACAACAGGCTAATAATAGCCTGAAATCTCTAAACTCTTTTTTTGTGTTTGTGTGCATGCCAAAGAATATACTAAATGTCCTCATCATTTTCTCCCCCTCCTTTCCTAACCTGTAGCCAAAATCACAAACCATTCAATGAACTGCAACAGAGAAGACAGTTGGTATTTCACTGTTAAGGAGTTAGACTGTGCATGTTTGGTATCTGTAGGTATTCTGTTGTCACTGAAGATGTTGTGATTCTGGTGTTAACTTTCTTGATTTTATGATCATGAAATACTGTAAGCAATGTATAAGTAAAAACATTAACTACAAGGTGCTGAGCAACATTTCTAGCACACAGAGAAAATGACTGACTTCAAGTCAGAAAAAACCTGTTTGGCGTGAAACAGTGACAACTGCTCATGGAATTTTATGAAGTGTTTTACTATCTGTCCTTTTTGCAACCACAGGAAGATAGCAGATTTTCTAATGCGTCCTAACAGCAATATCATTTTAATGAATGTATTAATTACACTAGTGTACATGCTGTAATTTGCTAAGTGCTTTTCAACTGTACATAGTTCTTTTCAAAAACAAAACTAAAAAATTGGCTCCCAATTGCTAATTAGCAGACTGGAAGACATAGTCTTCTGACCTTCTGTCAGATTAAGTTTTCTAAACTGCTTGTACTGCATCAATCTTTCTGTGGCTCATAATTCAGCCGTTTAGCTTACTGGGTTTTTTTACAGAAAATGAATGTTTTCTGTGTCATAGCCTTTTTCTCTTTTTCTCACTAGCACATTACACACTAAAAAACAAAGTTTATGTAATAGTCTATTTGCATCTTTAATATGTTTTGTTTATTTTAAAAAACAAAAGCTGAGCATGCATATTACCGATGCAGAAAGCATAGTCATGGAACAACAGACCTTTATTTGTCAGCTGAAATAATGTGTGCATTCAACCAAATTTTTCCTTTTAAATTAGAAATTAGAAAGTTAAATGTATATGCTAAAATCAGCTATACCAAACAGAGAGGAAGTGACTCTAGTGCACTAATCTCCATTTTGAATGCCTTAAATGTTCACATAAGACTTCATAAAGTGCCTGAATTATTTGGATACCTAAACCTTACTGCAATTTTTGTGGGACCTGGGTGACTAGCTCTAGAAGAATACTTTAAACCCCGTAATTTTAGTATTAATTTGATTTCCAGCTAGACCCTTGAGCTAGGCAAGTGATGGAAAGCAAGTGATGGAGATACTTTTTTTTTTTAAATCACCAATGACCTGGAAAATTGCTGAATTTCATAACATCTGAGGTCAGACATGTAGTTTTCATTATTTACCTAGCACAGTACTTCGTGCTGAATCACCTGTTTCTAATACTATTTAAATGTTAATTTCATAGTTTGCATTATTGTATAATGTTAGAACTTTTCTCAATCCAACTTGAAATGAACCTTTTTGATAGGTTCACACAAGCCCACAACATATACAATACACCTTCACATACATACAAGACACATATTCACGGAGATAAGATGTCGAAAGATCACTCATGTATAGACATGATTACATCAACCAATTTTAAAGATTTTGATTTAAAGCAATTAAATATTGCTAATACAGCATGAAAAAAATGCACTGTAACAGTTCTTGGCATCTTTACATTAAATGTAATAAAAGGGTACAATCCTTGATACTAAAACACTTGGTCCTATGAAGACAGAGAGGAAAATTCTTATTAGGTTGCTGATGGTCTGATTCAGAAGTCATGGGACCCACACAAAGTCTGACTTTCAAAACCTAATGGAGAATTTCCATTAGCCCCAAGAGACTTTGTGTCAGACTCTTAGAAGTGTATAACTGCCTACAAATGCATTGTGCAGATGCCTGGCACACAGGCTCTTCCCCATATGTTAAAAAATAAAAATACCTCTTCATATCGAGAGTGCTAGATCTTCAAGATTTGTAAGAAATAAGGAAGCACTAAGTGATACTAAGAAACCTACTATTCCCAATGCATACACTGAGTCATAAGAAAATCAACCATGTCATTATGAGATGTCCTGCAACATATCTAACGGTCATGCAAAATGCCTTCCTATTGACAACAGTTTTCTGAAAGAAAGTGTACACACTCACTGCCAACATGCCCAACAACTTGTTCCCATCAGACATTTAAACATTGCAAGCATTGTCCTCTTCCAGGCACACAAGCTTGTGTCCAGGGGATCATGTGGTAAAGGCGGCAGAGCTGGGAACTGTGATCAGGCTTTTGAGTGAATAGTGCCTCCAGCTCTGCAGTCTGTGATGGGCTGAATCCTCCTCCTTAGCGCATTGCATTACAGTGAAAAAAATGACAAAAAAAAGAAAGAAGAGGGAAAGGGAAAAGGAAAAGCCTACCAGTTAGCCCAAAAGCCAGTATTTGTCTTGGATGTGCTCAACACTGATGGAATGCCAAGAGAAGCTGTTCAAAGGTTTTTGCATCAGGCCATTTCTCCTCCATTGGGTATGTTCATTTTCCTCTTGTGTACCAAGAAATCACTTGGGCTTTCTCTACGAAACTAGTAACAAAACTAAATGCTACAGATTATTTACAAGAGCAAACAAAAAGGAGCGATTAAAAAAAAAAGCGGGGAAAAAGCTTTCAGAAGTGGAGGCTGGTGACTTGCCAGGTAATGGTCAGAAACTAACCTAATTATATGGGACTCTTTAGAGCAGCTTTGAACTTGATCACTTCTGTGATTCCATTAAAGATTCAGCAGAAAGCAAAGTTGGACCAGTCATTTCATTGTGGTTTCTAACACTATTTTCCCAAACACCAGATTTCTCTTGCCATCTGTATGTGTTAACCAAGCGTAAGTGAAATCAAATGCCCTTCTTGAAGGTCATGAAAATATAGACTGACTCAGGAAAATATTAGTCTCCAGGTTCTTTCTTCAAAGAAGCTTTGGGCCTACACTGTTAGGTCTTGTATCATATTAGGCATATTAAAAGATCTATTTTCATATAACTTTGTTTCTTGATTAAGAAGACCTATTTAACTGCAGTTTTCATCCATCCTGCTTCAGCAGCAGCTAGGGCAGAACAACACCCTTTATTTAAGAGGGCTTTCCAGCTGTGCTGTTTCTTCAGCTCAATCATTTCTCCCCCAGGCTGCCCTCAAGCACCTGCTGCACAGTCCTAGCTTTGCTCATGCAGACAAAGGGTGGAGGGCAGGGGATGACTGAAAGGTGCATGGATCTCAAAACCCTTTCTTTCCACAAGATGCTGGTTTTTTCAAATAGTGTTGTTCCCATCTGTGTAACAGTGTGTACTCTGCATCTTTAAAAGTAGGCATGTAAACGTGGAAAGATTTTATAGCCAGGATTAGATATCCACTACCTTTTATTATTGCACAATTAAAATAGTACTGGTTGGCTTTTTTGTCTAATCAAATAAAAATGAAAATTTAATTGAACATTTCATGAATGTTTCATATCAATCAGGAAATAAAATACTCTTGAATTTTGATTGTGATACTTGCTTGTGTTACTGAGAGCTCTTTAAGGCATCAACGGATGTAACAAACCTACTTATTTACAGCACAGTTGCCCTCACTAGGACTGAAGGGTGCACAGGAAAACAGAAAATGTTCTTTGGGATGTCACAATAAAAAACCATGCAAATAATTGGGAAAACAAGAACAGTAGCATATAACAGCAGAAAACTTCTAAAAGAAGCTTAAATTGTTGCTTGCGGGTTTTTCCCCTCGTTAAAAAGACAGGTGAAAATTCCCCTTTAGGAAAGTGCATGCAGAGCATGCAGGGGTTTTGGAGGAAAATTATTGTACGGGCTGGTTTCCAAAAATACTGTGGCTATAAAACATAATTAGATGGCAAGTATGTGAATAACAAAAGTTAAAATCCCTAAGAGTAATGAGATTCATTTGATAATTGTATGAATGCAAGATAAATGTTGTCCTTTTCATTTGTTCTCTGACCACTGAGGACGCGGCTTTATGGACAACTTTCCAGCACCACCTTGATCTAAGCAACACCTTCTCTAAGGTCTCTGGATAATTTGCTAGATTATATTTCAGATGGATTAACCCCCCAACCCAGCTCACCAGGTAGCCACAGTAACTGCATGTGTTCATACAGGGAAAATATAAGAGGAGAGAAAGTAAATAAAGGTGAAAGGACAGGTTTTCTACAGGCAAAAAGTACACATTTACTTTCCTTTCTTTTTTTTTTTCATTAGGGATGCTCAGATTCTGGCGCAGTTACATGATTTTTAGTGCTGGAGAGCTAAAAAAACACAGCAAAGGAACATGACTTGCAATAACATCACGAGCAGGGGTGGCACTGAATTGTTCAGTCTGCTCAGTTGACAGTCTCTCCAAAAAATGCAATTTATCTCCTAGAAAGACATCCCTCTTAATGCAGCTGTATTGCAACATGCCTTATGGTTCAGATAATTGATTTGAAATGTGAAGTGATAAATGAGAGCCCCATTTGTCACATCTTCCCCTGCAGACATGTGAAGAAAAAAACAGAACTCACCATTATTCACCAGTACATGGAGTGGACAATTCTTTGCTCTAAACTGCTGCACAAATTGCCGTATAGACTTCATGGAAGCCAAATCACAGTAGAAAAACTCCACTGGGAGAGAAGAAAGATGAACAAAAACAGAGTTAAGTCAGTTACAGTGATATATAAATATACTTACAGACATTAACAAGGACTTCTGTGATAATGTCACTGGGAAAGTAAAGATTTTAAAAATAAACCAGGCTGTTGAAAATTAAGGGTGAAGCTGGTCTCAGAAGGATCCTTCCTTCTCCTTCCTTCCTTCATTTCTATATTTAAACTATTGACTCTTCAGAGAACAAATATGAGGAATGCTGCTGTCAGGAGGTGAAGAAGGGTATCAAACGGAGCAAATGTATCCTAGTCCTATTCTTTTTTCTACTGCTACCATTTAGGAAGAGGGGTTACAGTTCTCCAGCACTGAGATGACCAAGACATGGCAGCTGGAAATCAAATGGGGAGAGGAGAAGCCACATCAGGCACCACAGCATTTCCCTGTGTTTCTGATGCCAAATATGCCGCCCTCTGCTTTTTTCCAGATTATCTGCCAAGTGTCTGCGGTCCGAACAGTGATGGAGTCTGACAACACATTATAAAACAAAGCTGTACTGAGGCAGTTGGGAAGGTGAGCAACAGCCTGCCCATACGGCCACTCATCCGACCACCGAGAGCAAACGTGGCATCACGAGTAATGCCGTGGCTCTGGTGGGTACCGAGGGACCCTTGGTGTCTGGGTCACCTGGCAGCACCAACCAGGCACGTAAATGCCTTTCAAATGCAGGTAAGAGTTGCGCCGCCCCTTGGCCCCAGCAACGGCCGGGTGATTTGAGAGGACCATAGCGCACACGGAGACTGTGGGCAGCATTCTGCCTACGCTGACAATGCCGGCTGAGGGGCAGGGCAGCAGGGGCAGGGGGTTGGCAGTCTGCCTACACCAGCCCTGTTGGTCAAAGGGCAGGGTGTCAGTGTCTCAAAATATATTTAACACTGGTACGTTTTTATTTCCAAGAAAACATGTCTCTAACAAAAGCGTCCTTTGTCCAATGCATTAGTCAGCCATTGACCTTCACCAGAACTCTACAAAATTAATTAATTAAAGCAAAAAAGATTATTTAAATCCCTGAATAATTTTAAACTCATGGGGTCTGAAAATTCTCCTCCTGCTTTCATCCCCTGAGTCTCACGGCACTGCTTCCTCGCTTGCCTTGCCTTGCAGGACAGCCACAACAAGGGTTATGAAGTGAAAGCAAGCGCTTTTCCCCCCAACAGCAGTAGCTATCCCCACACAAACAATCCAAATTCTTTAGAAACTCTGCAAAGGGGGAAAAAAAAAAAAGTGAATTCATCCACCTGTTTTAGCCTTTTAGAAGGCATACACATTGCATGACAGGCTTTTGGTTTGTTTCAGCATTATCTAAGCTTTAAGCAACAAAACCTGAGTCTCTAGCGCTGATGTTATTCTCTCTTCTGGTTTGCTACACGTCGTGGTGGGACTCCAAGTCAGCTAGATGTTGTCAACTCCACCCCAGCCAGACCCAGTACACTAGGGCTCTGAGGTGGATTTGCCTGAACCTCTTCCATAAGGTGAATTTTCTGAGAAAGACCAAATGGCGTTTCAAGTTCAGAAAGTCAGACAGGACTGAGCAACCTCCAGTAACTAAGTCCAGCAGAAAGAGAGGTGAAGGCTGTACAAAGCCTGCTCCCCTTGCTCACTGTGCCCTTCCAGGCTGAGCCTGTACTGTCCGGTTTGACTTCAACCACCTCCCAGATTTCCTGAGCTGTGGCAACCACCACTCAGATGCCCAGTCCCCAGGAGGGTTTTGGCCACCACAGCTGTGGGCTGGGGCTCCAGGTCCTCGCTGCGCTCTCCCCGCTCCCCTTCGCCCTCCCACCTCTCAGCCCGAGGGCGGCTCCCTTGCACTCCATGGGAAGGAATAGCCACCCCCTTCCTTGCACGAGGCTTCCCTCACCTCTTCCTGTGAAAGAAACAGCTTTTAAAAGAAAGGAAAATTAAAGATATAAAGTTCTTCACACATGCTAAACAAAGCCTTTCTGACAAGAACATTAAACTATTGGGTAAACAGGCTCCAGCACAGGCTGCAGTAAGAGACCTTTCCTGTTACTCTTCTCCCTGGTTCATCAGTGATGTTCACCAAATGGTTTCATCCTGTCACAATCCAGGCTGTGAGTTATAATGTCTTTTTCTAGTGTGTCTGTACAATAAGAGTTTAGGAAGGCCTGCAGGCAGAGCAGCAAGCTAAATAACAAAAGGCAATCACGGCTCTTATTAAAATCCTTTACAGGAGAAGAGTTCCTTCAGTTCCCTTCAGCTTTACACAATACAGGGCTTTAATAATCCTTCTATATTTTGAACCTAGACAGTATCAGTCCTCTGAAATTGCCTTAGTGAATTTATATAAATTACTCAGTGGCCTTTTCCATTAAAAAAAAAAAGAGAGAGCTTAAATTCCAGTTTTAAGATAGCGTAAATACATTTGTTTGAAAAGGCTGTAAAGTCACACCGTTTCAATGATGCTGACTCATGAATAACACTGGAAAATTTCTTGAGCTCCCTACAGACCTTTAGGAGGTCTGCAATTCAGTTTAATTTCACTGATGTCCTGCATCTGGTGGTGGTAAGGAAATGCAAAAGTTATTAACTCCTGTAAAAGAAGAGAGTTGTTCAGGTCATTCCTCTTGTGGCCTAGTAGCTATATAAAACCACATGAACGGCACTGTAGTTGCTCAGATGCCCAAAATGTGGCTGTACTAACTTATTAGTAAGTAGTGCAATAACGAGTGGAATAAAGACCTAGGCGAAGCTTTGTGCTGACTCTACTCTTGTTCTGCTTCTCCAGGCAGCTTCTCAGAGAAAGAGATTAGGGAAAGCATGATCATCTTCTTCGGAGGCATCCACTCACACTGCCAATGGAGGAGTGCCTTTTAATACAAAATATTCACCTTGGTACAGAAGGCATTGGACTTTCATAAGCTGCACTGTTTTGTGGCACGGTGCAAGGTCCAATCACTTCTTCACAACCCGTATGGACTTCAGCAACATTACTGACTCTCCTGGGTTTTGCCAATGACACTGTATGTGCAAGGAAAGCAGACCGCTGAGAACATTGACCAAGCTAAATTTTAATCTCTCCCTTCATCTGACCTCGAAATCATCATTTTCTGCATTGCCAACTACAATGGTAGTTAGATAACCAGGGTGCCAAGGTGAGTGCTCTTCAGGCTGACCGATACCATCCCACGCTTCCTGGGAATTAACTGTTTGCTACACCTGTCTGAACTCCCCTCCCTTCATTTTGTAGTTTTGCAGAGCAAGTTCTGTCCTTCGTTATGACTGTACCATGCCCAGAGTAATGGCATACTAGGCCAAGGCTATCATTACTAAGCTTATTTACTTGCTTGCTTGGGAAGTGTGTCATCATGTTCAGTATTTGTAAAGCACTTGCCATAAAAGATCAGAACACGCTTTGGAAAGGAAAACAAACAAATAAATCAACCCCCAAACTTTTCCTTTTGCTCATGGGGCAGAAACATAAATGGCCAAAGTCCTTGTTCGTGCTTATTCATGCACGGCGGCTCTTCGCCGGGGAGGCATTCTCACTGGCATGAGCACCGCACCGACTGCGGTGCCGTTCCACTCGAGAAAGAGTGCCAAAACACGGCTCCAAGTCATGTGCTGACTCAGCAGCAGGGCTGAGAACCCAGTTTCTTCACTTGGTCCCATGGTCCAAGTATTTATTTTTTTTTAGCAGCATGTGAAGAATTGCATGTTTAGATGTTACAGACAATGGCTAGTTTTCAGAACATTTCAAAGTATGCACAAATGCGCTAAGTAAGTAATTTTTAAAAACGGCTTAATTAATAAAGACCAGCATTAGCAATGTGAGCAAATGACCAAACCTGAACTAGAAATGTGACTTGAACAACTTTTCAGAGACAACGATGGCAAAAGGTGTTCTGCATTGGATAGGTATAGGCAAAAAGAACAGAGATGTGCAATAACAACAAGCAAGCTGAAACAATATGCCAAAACTAATATTTAGATATGTTACTTCTTATCTTTTAGGTTTGCCTGGCACTGGACTTTAGATTATTTAAGTACCTATTAATTGACAACAGTGGCATTCTGCTTTTGAGTTTAATAACATCATAGGTTTTCAAAACTAACTGGTTCCTTTGATTCGCTCTGTGCTATTGAGAACAAATCTGGGGAATAGAACCTACATACTGAACATCTGCAGCTAATGCTATTGAAATACTCTAATTTCTAACTGTCCCATTTTATCTCTCCTTCTACTATTCTTTCCCTTGCTTTCAGGTACTTCTAGAATGACAAAGATGCCCGTATTTCTTTCTTTTAGTGGATATGTCTCTTGCTCTTACCTAAATAATCTTTCCAATGAAAGCAAGCGGGTAGATAATTGTCAGACACTGGCTAAAATATTCACTGTTAAAAATATTTTACTACTCTTTTATTGTAATTTGATGACTCAGTTGTCAGAAAGTTATTAGCTAACAAAATATAAAAGGAGTATAATTTCCCAAAAGACAGCTAGAGTTACTTATGCTATTATTCACATATGAATAGATATGTATATGCTGGTGCTACAATTGCTGTTTTGCCTAATTGCTTTCTTTCAAACATGCATCTGCCTGGTGCAGCATCTTTTCAGTAGCAAAGAGGTTGGAATGATGGTTTTTGGGCTGCTCCTCCACAAGGTCATATGAACCCCACAAAGCTATGCTGGCTTACCACACACGACACCGCTGAACACCTGCACAGCTCAGTGCCTGTTCCTGCACCGTGCACCATTCCTGCTTGCTTGGTCGTGCTAACTGCAGTCAGAGGACCTGAAGGACAGGCACCCAGTGGCTCCTGGAGAGCTTTCTGACACTATGAGGCCCACGGGAGCCCAGAGGAGCCCCAGTCTGACACAGACCCTGAGTGATCACACTCCCCTGAGTTTCCATTTCAGGTCAACTTCCCCATTTCTGTCCATTTGCTTCTTCACACTATTAGCACATCTTTCTTTTTAACATCTAGAGTTCCCCTCCTTTGCTTTTCGTGCCAGCCCAGTTGACTCTGGTTGCACATTTCTTCTGTGTCTGTATCACAGAGGCATAAAAAGCATGAAACTGGAATTCTGGTCTACTATGGAAGGAAAATTCTGAGCAAAAACAAAGGACAGATATTGCAGTGAATGATCAGGGACTGTAAATTCTGATGTACTGATCATCTGAATATAGGAAAATACAATGTTTGGTGCACTGTTCTCTGGCTGTCGTACCTCCACAGGGCGCACTGAGGAATTCAGCCTACTGTCTGCTATTCTGCCTCACAAAGTTACACTTTAGCATCTGCACAGCAGCAAGAAGAAATTTTGTCCTGCTCATGAAAGAACTGAGTATGCTTCTGAGCTCCTGGACAGTGCAACGGAGATGTTGTTTATCAGAAAGCTCTCTTAATGAGGCAAATATCTTCCATCTGACAGATGCTGTGTTGCAGAGCTAGAGAAGCTCTGTCACCAAGGTGGCAGGTGGAAATGAAGTGGAACAAACTCCAGGAGATAAAAAGCATGAACTGGGAGGAGGAGAAGGCATAAAGCAGTACTGACTGGAGCGTCCTTCCCTTTTGTCACTGCACTGTCCTTGCTGACACTAATAAACAGTGGCTTTGGCTGATCCAGTCTTCAGAGATAAGCTTGGTATCTCCCTTCTCCCATGGTCCTCCCTCCCCAGATAAGGCGTCCTAGAATCAACTGATCTTTCTCAGCAAGCTCTGCTCATCTGCTTACGCATCTTCCAGCCAAAACAAAAGCAATTAAAACAGACCTGCCAAGGGACGAGAATGACCTTCTGGCCAGCTGGAAATTCTGATCAGCTGAGCTCAAAACTGTGGCCATTACATGACAACACTGTGAGAGGAAAATGCAAAAGCAGTTCTAGGCTGCTAACACAAAACTGGAGTTTATCAGTCTACAAACTGGGTATGCGTGGAAGCGCATGAGCCCCCACCAACAGAACATGACTCTTGTTAACAGAATTTTCCTACACTGTCTGGGACTAACACAAGGGCTGGGATTAAGTTTTGCTCAGACATGCATGATGACAGAACATTGCATACTATCCAGGACTATAAAGTGCTTACTTGAAAAGGACTTCTAGCAAAACAAAACCAAAAAAAAATACCCACGGGTAAATAAGGTGTGACCCAGCCAATTGCATATTGAGCTGTACAATGAGAGACAGTCATCATAAATGCAGCAAGGACAGCATCTCCTATTTATGCCGTTCTCCTACCCTTCTGCATTTGATGACCTCTCTGGTTTCTACACCACAAGAACTCCAGAATCTCCCTCCTTCTGCATTAGCAGCCAAAATTCACAGGAATTAAATATTAAATTGTCTAATGCACAGAAAATCCTAGTATTTGCAATGGTACCTACTGCACTGGTTGACCCTTAATGCCAGCTGTGGTTATGGTGACAATTTGCAAAACTTTGGCTTCTAATCCTTCAAACCCTTTGAAGTATGTGACTGTGGACCATAATTTTGGCTGTTTGCCCGTCAGGCATCTTCCATTTCCCTCCCCAGTCTTCTCCTCTGTTCTTTATTAGTCTGAATAATTTTGTAGCACTTTTTCAGGTCACTGATCTTTTACAGACTACTAAAAGAAATAATAAACCATGGCTAACTCTAGCACAGATTTACTGTTCAAGCTGATGCTTGTGATATGCCATTGAAGAAAAAGACAGATGGAACACAACTATCCAGCAAAGTGTGTCAGTGCACTGCCACAGAACAAAACAGTGAGCATATTTAAAGACATACTGTTTGGGTACGGTCATTAAAACACACACTCACAACTTCAGTTAGACTAGTTTGTCTATGGCCTTCCAGCAGGCAAGTGAGAGCACCTAAATTCAGCTGCTCCTTCTCTGAGTCATCCATCCTAGTGCCGGTCTAAGGGGATCAGCTTCCTGTGCCTAACGTTAGAACAGGCTCTGTGTGTCATCCTCCAGCCTATTCAGTGAAAAAGGAGCTCTGCATCAGTGCTCACAACAAGAACACAAATTCACATTGGGCAAATATTAGAAATTCATGCTTTTTTTTCTTCCCCAGGATAGTTTGAACATTGTCTGCTCAAAGAGCTGTTGTAAAAAAAGGCATTTCCTGGTGTCATTTCTTAACCATGTAGCTTTAATCTATTGTGCTAAGAGAAATGGGGAAAAAAGTCTTCAGCTTTCTGAGAGATGCTTTCTCTCTCAGAGATGGAAGAGTAAATTAAAAAAAAGAAATTACCTCGCAGAAACTGATCAGTCTGGCTTAGCTGCTTTCAACTTCAACAAGAGAAATGTGTAGCCTAGTCCAGTGATCCTTTAACTTGTTAAACTCAGCAAACACCCCATTAGCTCTTGTGTACTGGTTAAGCAAAATAAGCAATATTCCAGGGTAAGAAGAGTGTTTCAGTACCATTGCTACCAGCAGCTCCCATTACTGCCAAATATCAGCTCAGCACAGGAGACCCCCCCGACCGGCTTCACAGATCTTGTTGCCAGAGCACTGAGACGTAACAGCAGTACATAAAGGAGGTAGTCCATGTCAAGCAACAGAAATGTCCATGCGTGACTCTGCTAATTGCACCACCACGTAGGATGTTATTTAAATATGCTACCATTTTAGCACACTTCCTACAGACATAGCATGCTCTGGGTTTTCCAAAGATCCGGGTAGTCCTTTGCTGTATAATATTCCACACATTCTGTTCAGCAGAGACAGGGCTTGAAACGTAATAAGCTGCCATCAACTTGTTGGAAGAGTAACCTCAGGAGGTGGTGGCAGCAGGACAAGAGCAGTGGGATCCATGGCCAGCTCTCAGCGTGAAAAAGTTTACCTTGGCTTCCCACGGGTAAAATATCCTCCAGATTATGGACTGGGAGGGCTTTCTATTTTTTTTTTTTTTTCAGAATAGCAAAAACAGTAATAGATACATACAATACTTCCTCATACGCTTGCTGGAAATTAGATGCCATCTCCCTCCTCCTCCTCATGAATTCAGGTGCTCATCACCGAGGTTTCTGACTGCAGAGAGACAAAGCCCTCCGATACCCTCCCCTGTTGTTATGGGATGATTTTCTTTGGTTTTATCCCACTGAACACTTGTTTTCAAAACCTCTTCTGTCATCATTTCTGGTATATACAGGTATGCCTTCACAACGGTTGAAAGGAAATACGATTTTGGCAGCTGGATAGGCCAATTTAGAGCCCTGTGGAGAAATGGTGGGAAAATGACATATCCATACCAGTTTCACGCTGGGACTGATATTTGGGGGGAGAAAAAAAATGTTGCAGTGGAAATGCTTGTCATGTCTCTTTTTGAGGACTGAGGAAGCCAGCCTTGATGCTGTTCACAGCTAAGTATGCTTTCATCCAAACGGACCAGAAACAAGAGGACAGGCCCAGGCAAAATCCTTCTGCCTCATGGGGACAGAAGAGCTCACAGTGAGTATCCGAAGATTCATAATTTATGGACAGAAGAGAAGATGGTTTAGAATACCCTCATTCCTATTTATATACTTTCAGATGTATTTTCCTCTTGCTCCCTGGTGAACAAATTTTTATATTAAATTTGATCATTCTATTTTGCAAATTGCAGATATATTTCTTTTCCTTCTTGGGTGACATTTACTCCTTAGAGTGGATTAGCTCTACACTGTGACTTGTATCTCATTTAAAACCTCAAAATATATGGCACATATGTGACACACACATAACAGTGTCCTCATGTTGACACTTTCCATCAGGAATGAGACTGAAATAAAGAGCTTTTTGGAAGTAATAAAGAGTCAAGCTATTAAAGAAGATGAAAGTCAGCAAGGCTTTTCCAAGATGACAAAATGAAAATGTACTTCAGAGCAAGCTAGGAGCACAAATCTTGCTAGAAAAGATGCTGAGTCCTCACGTGATTTAAACTGGTATAGTTCTGCAAAGTAAATAGAGCTATCATTTGTTTCCAGTTTCTAATCTCTGGACTTGCACAATCCCCAATGCATCTTGGGTTGCATAGCTTAAAAGTTAAGAACTCGAATGACTTGTATAATTTGATGACCAAGGACACATACATGCATATGAAAGAGTACCAGTGAGGACTAAATAAGGCCGAGCAATCTTTTGCTGGCAGCCTTCTCCTTCAGAACATTTTATTAGACATGTACCCTGTCTAAAACATGCACTAGCACTTCTCTAGAGCTGTTTCCCTCTTGACTTGCAGAATTTCTTTTCTATATGAACAGCTTACTGTTCACAAGCAAATGTAATTTATTTATTCAAAACATTTTCTCCAAGCCAGCAAAACACTACCAAATTCAATTTAACTTCAAATTAGCTGCCTTGCTCATATCTTTACACCTCTAAATCTTTCTTCCCTCAGCCTTATTTTTTTTTTTTAATGCGAAAGTCTCCTTTCTTCACCTTAGAAAATAAAAAAAAAGCCTTTACATTCCCAGTGTATTCATTTTGGAGAGAGAATCAACACAAGATTCAGTGAAGAAGTCTGTTCAAAGTCAGGGGTTTGCTAAAACAGGGCTACCTTAATTACAGGCACTCCTAGAGCCATAATATCTGTAGAACAGACTTACTGTTTTAGTTGCTACAGTAATGACCCTCCAAATCCAATTAGCCTACTTTTGGACTGAAATAGCTCAGCGCTGATGATAACCCAGTTCCCACAGTGGCCCAGAGCTGAGCTGGGCCACTTGGTTGTCGTCGGCGTGGGTCTGGCTTCTCCTGTCTTCTCGTGGATTTAATTATCAAGAGATGTGAACTGGCTTTTAACCTTCAGTCTTTTAAATTTTACCTGCTATTACTGATTTTTAAAAGTAGATTAAGACCTTGTTTACTATTTTATGGCAAGTATCAAAGGTTTCAGTCACAACTCAGAATGCAACCAGTATGTCCTAGTCTGCCATGCAGGAGCTTCTTTCCATAATCCAGTATCACACACACACTTGAAGACCTGAAAAAAAAACCCTTCCAGTAGGACTGTTTGTCAGTACACCATCTAGATATTTCATATATGTAATCAACTTTCAATTCATGGCCAGACTTTCATACCAGAGAATCATTAAGTGACGGCAAAACAACTCTCCCATTGGCTACATTTCCTGAAAAGAGCACGCATTTTCTGAGTATAGCTGCTTAGCATTTCAAAACCACCAAAATAAAAACCTCCAGTGTGAAGAAGTATGTTTGTAATAAGCTTTGGTATTACCACAAAAACACCTCAGCAAATATTCTGCTCCACGCCCTCTGAGGTAACACAAACAGGCTGATAGTGTCTTTGCTTTGTAGTACTTCAAGGACAAAAACTTTGCAGAGTCAGTCAAAGGAAATAAAAAAAAAGTAGAGGGGAATAGTATTTACAAGCTTCAGGCAAGAATAACTTCGAGCTTTCCAGAATACAAAGTCTTTTGCTCTAGACATGAGAACTATCCATTACATGTATTTCTGCAAACACTACCTTCCTTTTCCCCAGAAATTTTCTCGTTTTTTCCCTGTGTCAGCCCTAGCACTCATATGGTGAACTTGAGCAGCTCTCAGATGAGCTTCAATCAACTGCTTTTTCCTTTTTCACTTTCTTTGGAGATATTCTTCACACGGATCAGCGAGTCACTCCTGCCCTGTGGCAGCAGAGGCAGCAGAGCTGGTGGAGCGGAGGCAGTGGGAGCAGGCAGCTGGGGTGGGTGGGCTGTGAGCGGTGAGGGCTGCCCCTTCCACTGACCATGCAGCTTTAGGGCCAGGTCAGTCACGGCTAACCTGGTTTCTGATCACCCGGTGGGGTGGCAGCTCTCCCCTGGCATCCCTGCCCCTTTTTGTCCCTTCCACACGTCTGCTGGTGCAACTGCTTGTCCTGGCTCATGCCAGCCTACACCTGGGATGTTATCTGGGTTATGGTAAGGGAACATAAGTAGCCTTGGGTAGAAATGCCCTCATCCTTTCCCTCCTCCAAGAATCAGGATGCACAGGCTTGCTTTTCCCTTTTCTGCAGGTCTGACACTAGGCTGTTTCTCTTTCATGCTTAAGCAAGCTTAGGTCTGTGGAGGGCTTCTCAGATATGATTCATCTGACCTGTTTCACAAATCTCATTTAAGATGAGATGAATCATGTCCTACAACTGTTTATTCCTCTCCACAGACTGCAAGGGGAGCTTGGGGACACTGACTCAGATTTAAACCTCTGCATTATAAAGCTCAAAAATTAGGTGATTTGAATCCCAGTGTTCAATTTCAACTAATAATGAACAAACAGATAATGAGAGTAACATGACAGAACTGGGCATGCGTGAAGATGACTTGGTGTTATTCACTATACTCAAGATTAGGGAAAAAAAAAAGAGAGAGTGAGAACTTCCAGGAGGATCTTGCCAAAGGCTCACAGATTGCTGGGTAACACAAAGAAAATTCATGCTGGAAAAAGATAAGGAGCCTTGCAGGGGGTGTTTAAATTCTTTTTGTACTGTGAATGCCTCTGAAATCACCATGACTTCTCAACACAAAAATTGAGATATCGTTGCACACTCTAATTGACAAACACATCCTGAGAGTCAAAGAAGGTAAAGATAATTGTGGTGGTTGGGTTTGGTGTCGCTATGTATGTACATGCACATAACTGAGGCTGAGCTTAAGCAAACTGCAAGACATTATCATTTCTAAAATAGTGACGGTATCCCAGGTGAGAACTGGCAGTTTTGCTGCTGCTGTATAAATTACACAGTTCTCACAGCTACTAATCTGTTGCTGAGATCTTACTAGCTAACAGAGTGATAGGAAAATGTAGAAGAATAAAATGCCAAGAATAGAACCAGAGTCTCTTGACTGCTGCTTCAGAGTCTGTCCTGTATGCTGGACTCCACCTCCTTCCTCTTTTTACTTCTGTACAAATAGGCATTTCTTACCATCTTACTACTTTCAGCGATGCATTCATATAAGAAAGGCTTTTTTTTTTCTTTTGAAATTGATTCTTCTTTAGCAAACTTTAGATCTCCCCCCCTCCCATTTCTGTTTTGTTACTTACTTTGCTATTCTTCTTCTCATCTTAACTCCCTTGCTGGTCCTCCAGAAGTTTTAACATGATCACTCCAATGTAGTGTCCCTATTTAGTGAAGGGGCTTTAAAGCAATTATCTTTCATAGCAGTTCCCTGCTAATGCTGACCTGGAATTTCAGGCAATGTAAGCCAGAGTCACTGAGCAAGGAGCCAGAGAGTTCTTCTCCTCCATCTCAGTATTCAATGGTTTTGGTATTTTCATTTTTCTTGAAGGCAGACTGACATTAGGACATCTGAATAATTCTTACTCTTAGGAATGTGCATCTTGTGTATTGTCCAGTATCCACTCATGCTGATAACTGTTCTCATTAGACAGTTTGTGGCAATTTTTCCTTTCATTGGGAAAAACATCACTGTGTGATTCTGTGAAGGCTATGTCTGGCTGGAAAGGGTACACACTCATTTTGGGACTATTTATGAAAGAAACAGCTACTTGTAACTACACAAACCCCTTTTACTCAGGGCGGGAGGGGGAGGGGCGGGAAACACCAGAAGATTTTTTCTAAAGGTACGGCTCAGGGACGGTACCAAAAATGGATACTGAAGTCTTTCTCCTGTTCAAAAATCTGGCTTGTGTACGAGAGTCTTTGCCACTGGCCTTTATGCCAGCTCTAGAGAATGCCTGTACAGATAGGTCTCTGCATTCCCATTCAGTTTTTGGACTTTCTGGACACATTTTCATCAGCTAAACTCAGAAAAAAAAGTATTGGTGAAAGACTTCTCCATGTCTGAATTTCTTATCTGCAGAAGAGGCACAAGGTACAGAGCAGTGTGTTAGATGTACTACAGAGATGGTAGCCAAGCTTGCTGGACTGGTCAAAAGAGATGTATAGCTATGGTAAAAGCATATCAAATGTATGAATCTATTTCTGTATGCATCTGTTCTCCAGTTAGCGGGGAGGAAGCCAGCAGTCAGCAGAAGAGACTGTCTTTTTTGAGGCAATAGTAACAGAATTGTGTTTTGCTTTGGTACACACCCCTCAGGAACAAGCCTTTAAGAGCAGAGAGGGAGCAAATAGATGCTCATTAGTCTGCTTACACCCAAGTATAAATCAAATATAGCTAAACTGGATCTTTTTTCCATTCTATTACCAAAGAAACGTAAACTAAGAAAGACTAGATGCCTTTCAAATTTTGCATCCTCTGCAGGGAATTAGTAATGTAGGAACTTATTCTTCCTACATTTTCTGATATATTATCGGCAGGCAATTGGTTAATGAAGAAGCTAGAAATTCTCCTCACCATAGCTTACTATTTCTAATATGGTGATAGCTTTGATCCTGACACTATGAAGATGGGGAGTAGAGAACTGTAAAAAAAAGGATACTGGATCTAAAGACTTACAAAGGTTTTTCATTTCTGCTTCATGCCAGACTAGCATTTTTGGTGAATATAACCCCTCACATATTGGGAAAGAAATCAGATAATAACTTCTATGCAATCAAGCATGCTTTTCTCACAGACTAACTTTAACAGCAGGTCTGGATCTGAATGCAACCTTTTGAATACATTTTGAATTGCTGCAGAGCCCCAGATTAGCAGCGCTGCAAGATCAAAAGGCTGTGATGCAAAATTTTGGTGCAGCATGCCGCAACATATAGAAACCACACTGCCTGTTTTTAGCAGATTCTCACCCACCGTAGTGCCTCCTTAAGCCTACGTTTAGGGCTCCGCTCAGCTCACACCTGCGGAGGGCTGAATCCGGCCCCCGACGTCATGGCGTGCACTGCACTGACCCACCCTGCCACCGCGTCGGGCGGTGGGTCCCTGTCGAAACCAGGACAGTCCCCTTCCTGCCTCCCGTCCCTCGTCCGGAAAGGGGCAGCGCAGCTGATCCAGCACCCATCTGGGAAAATATGTCAGCCCTGCCCGGGGGGATAGGAGAGATGGGCCGCAGTGAGACTCAGAGCGACCGCCCAGCCCCGGCATCCCACTTCGGCACAGGGGCTGCGTGCGTCCTCCAGCTGCTTCACAGAGGTGACACAGATCTCCTCAGCCACTGTTTTTGGGACCGAAGTAAATTTGGTTAGCTGTGTATAAAGCTCTGGAACAACACATATTCAATGGGCAGGTAGAGCGCTAATTTAAGGGTAAATTATATATCTGGGTTAGCAGCTTGGCTACTTTGTTGCTTGGTTCTTTCAGACTACTTGGATGGCAGCCATCAATGCTCTGTGATTTATCTCTATTTAATTTTTCCACTTTTTCAGACCCTTGGCTGTTGATAATTCAATTTCTGGCAACTGCAGTCCTTCACTCCCTATTATAAGTTATACCCCAAGGCAGACATACCGCCATCTGCACTGTAACAGTGGTGGTAGCTAGTGGATGCGAAGAGGCACATGTCCAGCTGCCACTTGGGTTCTGAAACAGCTTTGATATACAAATGATGTCTGGATTAGAAATACCCTTTGAATCCAAACATGAACCTCTCAGAAACATTGGGGTACTCTCCCCAGCAACTCTGCCACCCTATACTCGACTTCTGCTTATTGCTTGTCCTGACAGCTTTAATGGACGAGGATTTTGCTTTGCCCAGCCTCCAAAATCACCAAAGAAGGAACTAATCCCCATTCAGGCACCCTTCATACACACTCGCTTCACTTCCATCATCTTGCCTTATCCCCTTCTCCCAGTCTTCACGGCCTCCAGAAGAAATCTTCTTTCAGGAGGTCTGTGCTTACAGCAAACCACCAGCTTCTTCTTTCCTCAGAAACATACCCCTTTCCCAGCTGCCAGCAGGCTGCAAGCACAGTGCAGCGGCACAAGGCGCTGCTGCACGTAAGAGCTGGGAGGCATCGTCCCCTCTCCAGCAAGCCTGGAAGCGATACAAGCCTTGACCTGAATTGAAGAGGAATGATTATCTTTTAGGCAGAAATTACCCCAAAATCTTTCTAAAAAGCTCAACAAGGATAAGCCTACAGACTGCAAGGTGGAAAGAAAACATGGGAATGGCTGAAGTACACCCGTATTTGTAGCACAGGGCTCCCAGCAAGAAGAGGGAGCTTCACCCCATGCTGGGTGTTGCACAGATCAGCACCAGCATAGCCCGTCTTTCTGACCTCCCGTGTGACACAAGGCCTGACCCTGCAGTTACTCATTTCTGAGATGAACCTATAATTTCTCGATGAGCTACGGTGAAGCTTGATGAGCTACCAGCTGAGGGAATCTAGCAAGAAACAAGGATGCTACCTCTTCTCCACGGGGCTAGTCATCTTGAGATGTTGAAAACCTGTGTGGCCGTAGTTGCATCTTCCTGTCCTCTGATGAGAAAGGAGGACAACGGTGGTTATCCTGTGTGATAACCAAGGGGGGGGAGCGGTTTTCATGACACCATAGCATAATTTCTTTGCTCCCTTCTAAGTCTCATTGTCTAAATATTTAGATTTACAAACTGTGAGTTTATCAGTATTTCCTAGGCAGAGATCCACCTGGTATTATCCAGGTGGAGTTTCACCTGTCTCCTCTACCCAAATGGTTCAGTATCTATCTAACAACATATCTTCAACGTTTCTGGACTTCACAGTGAGAAAGTCATAATTTGTTCCTTTATGATAGGCACAGCTATCTGTAATAGATGTCCAAACAGTCTGCGTGGATGACTTCCCACAGCACGCAGCCTTTGTTTCTGTTTTAAAATTACCTTCCCAAAGAGCAGGAGGTGGAGCAGAGAGACTTCAGGTCCACTAGCACCCCTTCTCTATTAAACTGTGCTGAAAGTCATGAAGTCAAAGGTAAATCAATCACGAATATTTCCTGTCCCTATTTCGGAAACAACTGCATTCTTGTTTCTCTGAAGACATCCCTTTTGCCATTGCCTCAGCTAAGTCAACGAGGAAGAAAGAGAAGCCGAGCCAGAGAGAACAGAGAACAATTTAAGACATTTGGGCAACCTGGAATGTAATTCTGCTGGAGGGCAATATTCACTTTCCACAACACTTTGTTTTTGTGGAATAAAGGACTTGTTACAGCTTGGCAGATCTTTTTAGGAGATTTAAATTTCTAACAGAAAACAAACCCTTTAAGATGCTTGACTTGCATTGTTCTAAATTACTACATTCTTTAGCTCTAATCAACCTGGTTTTGATCATTGCTCTTTTAAGATATATTTTCTTAACATAAGCAGAAGTTACATTGTCTCTGCATAAGCTGTGACTCACAGCTATGATTTTACACTACTTTAATGGAGGACTGTTTTCAAAACTCTCTCAAAAAACCTGGGTATGCCAACTACTACATCAGCAAAGAGCTTCAAAATATTATTTATTTTTTCAAAATTACCAATGCTAACACCTATTTTAACACTGGTAACTACGGCTATGACATCCAGCCAATAATTTTTTTACCTCAGTTAGAGCAAGCAGCAACCATTAAAAGGCAAAGAGGGTGCAATCAAGGCATGTGACTGCTCATGACATTTCAAAAGTTACAGGTTATGTTTCAGCCATGAAGTTGAGTGTTGGGGTCGATGTAGCTTGAGAGTTAGCATGACTAGGCCGCTTAAGCAAAACAGTTAGCATAACTGAACAGGCCGCTGGAAAGGACAGCTAAGAATAACAATTGAGAAAGTTCTGATAGTGCACATGATGTGGGTTAGC
>Ga0181612_131485_pt1 | contig 37047 bp, 10 predicted proteins | sample HoacroProtozoa21_FD_119630 | JGI IMG/M metagenome (GOLD analysis project Ga0181612, IMG submission 119630) | Hoatzin crop microbial communities from Cojedes, Venezuel. Combined Assembly of Gp0051906, Gp0051904, Gp0051908
GCCCCAGCGCCAGGAATGCCCCAGGACCAGGTTTGGCTCCTATGAGACTGCGGCTGGGTACCAGATGGTAATGAGGGCACTTACTCACCCTATCTCGTAGGCATAGCTTATGGATTGTTCCTGTTGTCTAAAGGACTTGTCACCCTCTAAGTGTTTTACAGACTTAAGCAATGCTTGTTCCTGAATTTGAAAATGTAAGCAAAAATTCAAAATTTACACACAGATAAAAGAACCACCATCTGTTAGAACAACAAATTGAGTTTTTGCTTCATTAAAATATGGATAATATTAAACTAATATGCGTTTAAACCAGACATTTCATTCTGATTGAATGCCTCCATTGGATTTATAACCCAAGGCTGAACCGATTTCAGCAAACACAACTGTTCCTTAAAATCACTACTTCAACCACACGGTGATTTGGTAAGCAAGTGCACGTGCACACAGTGCAGGGCAGTTTGCACGCTTGGGAAGCCACCTCCAGAGCACTGTCGCCCGGGAAAGCTTGCTCAAACGGCACATCCCTAGGAAATACCAAGTGCTGAGGAAAATGGTATTGATGGTTTCCCTCTGCCTGAGCCAGAGCTGAATCAGTGACTCAGCACACTCACACATGGACACGACGGCCTCTGAATAAAATGGAAAACTTATGTTTTGAGGATGTGTTCATTTAAGCTGTGTCATTTCCAATAAAAGCAGCAAACGTCAGTTACAGAAGGATGGTCAAATCACAGTAGTGCCAGGATGTGACGATGTTACATCCTAAGAGTCATTATATTTTAGCTACATATTTTCCTCCTCCCTTCTCTTTTTTTCCTCCGAAAAGCACCACATTTCACCAGTGCGTACAGACATCTGCCTACTGCATGGCATTGTACAGAGGAACTGGTAGGTAATTTAACATGGATCAGATATATAATTTCTGATGAAGTAGACATGCACAGTTTTTATATCCAGTGTCCTTAAATCTAAGTTGCACAGTGCGGATGTTATGACTTACCTTGACTGTAATTAAGTTTGATAATAAAAGAGAAAAGAATTTATTTATTATGAGTGCATAAAATTAGCTGGACAATTTAAGGTGCTGTTCAATGAGTAATGCTCCCGTAGCAGGGGTAAGTATTAGTCTGCCTGATAATATTAGCTTCTATTAACAACCTAGAAAAGTTATTTTCATACAGCTCTGGTTTTAAGTGCCCTTAAGCCTTCTCAATATCTAGGGAGCCATTGCACAGGGCAGGGCAGGCATGTATAGTATGTGAATACATGTAGAACAATTTCCAAGAAAAACAGGCTTTTTGTCCCTATTGATTGGTGAAGAATTCTCTCCTTTGGATTTTTAAGAACATAAATGTAGCAAATAGGAAGCTCCAGTTATAATGCTTCACAGCTTATCACCAGAACAGGGTTAAAGCCACCCAAGCTGCAACTGATAGCTCATTACGGTATTCCACTGTTAGCCTGCACGATGCAGAATGACGTGTTTTCTAACGCTCACCTCCGACGGATGCCTACTGCTCCTGGCTTTAGCATCCAGTCTCCAGGAACCCTTACTGTAGTTACTGCCCTATTTGTAGCCCCATTCCCCATGGTTTAGATCCCAAGAAGATGGGTCTTTAATCTGCCTGGAGTGCATTTAGATCCTATCCCTGTTCACTCACCCTAAACCTTGTTGCCTGGGGAAATACAGGTGAAAATCCCAGTGTTTGGCTGGCAAAGCAATAAAAGCGAGCCAACCATTTTCCTTCCCTGAGTCCTGAGCATGTAGCAGTATCAACGCAAGTCAGAAGTGAGACATTTCAGAACATTGTCGCTCATGATTTACACCAATAGACTAAAAATAGCAAATTGCTAATATAACAAGCCTGTGCTGTGTTGATACAGGCAAATAATTGGTTGTAAGTCAAGTAGTGTATAAAGAGTGGTAAGTTTAAGAAAAGACATAATTTTATCCCTGTAAATAGTATCCAATTCAGGTAGCACATAAGTGTTGTTCTTTATAATGCTTAAAGAAAATAATTTTCTCATATTTTCCAAATGACGCAAAACCCGCCTTTTCACCCTTGTCAGTTGTCAGAAAATTATAGGAGGTGCTTTTAAGCGATTAGCATTTTGTAAAATATAGGAAGATACAAGACAGTTTCAACATTTTCTTTTAGCATCTTCTTGGGTACTATGTCGAGAGTATTTCTGGCTGTCAAAAAATTCAGTTTAACATCATTGTTCTTTCTTTTTTTATCTTTCTATCCTGCCTCCTCATTTAGAGGGATGTGCAGAAATCTCAGGTTGTATGCCTGTCACTTGAAGGCGTAGTGATAATTTTCTGCTAACACTGATAGGCTGTGCATCCGAACTTGGGAACTTTATCTTGGCTCTGCCTAGGATGAGCATCTGCATATGCTTCCACTCCTGTCATTTACCTTTCTGGCTGGTGTAAGAAGTGAGTCCACACTGCTATTCCGTGCCCACCCATGATCATCTGACATCAGTTTACCTTGAGACGCATACAGAACACTCCCTCTATAGTGAATATTTAAGTGATAAATCTAATAACTGCTCTCAGTTCTTACTTAGGCAAAAGTCCGACTGAAATTCAATACGCTTGCTCTCCAGTTCCCCCATTTACCTCTGGGGAGATAGAGGAGGTGTGCCAGTAATTAATAAAAATAATTGGAAAACAAATATTTTTTTTATGCTTTGGCAGTATACTGCATGGGTCAGCCAGCGGGGATCACGTGGGATGCTGCGCAGGTGAACCTGAGGCAGTGGAAGGCCAGAAAGTGCTCCTCTGATGAGGCTGTGGGGCTGGCAGAGAGAACCCTGCGTCAGCAAAGACGGAAAAGACATAGACACGATGTTTGTAATGTGTCATCCTCTGTGTTTTACTACCTGAAATGTGCTTAGAGTGAAATCTGCATGACTGTAAGTCAAAGCTAATAAAAATGATTCAAGCAATAAACATAACTGGGCACAGCCTTGTACAACTGGTCTTTCCTGCCTGCAAGCTCCCCATCAGACTTAACTTTGAAAAACCAGCTCTTTCTGGCCAACAGTTCTGGCCATGGCACTTTCTTGCCAAGATCATTGCAATAGTAAAATGTGATTAACTCCTGGTCCCTGCAAAACAATAACATTGTAAAAAAAAGTCCCAGAGAGAGACAGCTGTACAGGGCAGAGAGCTGGGAACAGAAAAGCCGAGTGGAAGGCATTGCCATGGTGCCCTTTGGGGCCAGGTACAGGGTGGCAGGTGTTGCTAGCTGCCGTCAGCACTTTGAATGTCTACAGGAAGCACTGAAAGCAAGAAAACTCCATTTTCTGTACAATGATGAGCTTTTCAGTTAGGTATATTACATCACCTATCATTTGATGGGGAATTCATTTCAATCATCTAAGGTAATATCAACAAAATACTGTAATTAGATTTAATGGCATACTTCCAAGATTAATAAGTGATCTTCCTCACAGCCTACAATTTTAATTTCCAAAATTTCATTTGTCATACTGCTACTCAGTCAGTACAGATTCACCATCGGCAGTGTTTACCTACACTTTTCCTCACTAATAGTAAAATGTGCTGCCTTTTTCAGGCATAGACAGATGAAAAGACGTATTAGTAACAAATCTATGTTCATGGCATATAATCACAAGATGACAAGACACTTAATGTTATCTATTTATATTATATATAGCAACTTCTGTTACACAAAATCACTTTTCAGTCCATTTTAGGGGATTACCTAATCCTGTAATTGATTCTGTGTGATGAGTCCCCCTTGTGCTATGGAGACCCAGTGACCTTCAGAACAGGAACAGGCCCGAAAACGTTCTATTATTTCACTGTTATTTATGTGTAAATTACAAGATAATGCAGGATGGGAACAGATGATAATTTTGTCTTTTTATTTACTTCACTGGGCTCAGACTTTAAGTGTTTTATGTCCTGGCCCTTTTCTTCTGAAAAATTACTCCCTATTAGTAAGAATGACCGAAGACATGACTGATATTTTCTTTAAGGTAAACCAAATATCCCCTTAGAAATTTAGCCAATCATACAGGTTCCCAAACAGCTCAGAGCTACAGTAAAGCCACTGTCTCCTGTAACTGTCACATCCCAAAATTTGCAGTTAAGGGGTGAGGCAATTGCTCACTGGTTATAAATACCAGTGGATTAGTTTATCTATAGATTAGTATCACATTACTCATTCCAGAGTCCATAAAAGCCAACACAAATCAGCTTGGCTTCATATACCAACAATCACACCCCACACAAAGGTGAGCCCACAGGTACCAGCTGATGACATTTTATAGTCATGGAGGCCGTAGTATTGCAGAAAACAAGAAATTAGGCATGCGTGCATGTATAGACACACACACATCAACAGACACACATAAACCTTGCTCCTTCACTGTGCCACCAAATATAACTCCATGGATTAAGGCCTTAAATATGACTCTAAGAATGTAATTTAGTACAGTCTGAATCTCCCTCGGGCAAGCCTGAGGTAGCTCCTCGGGCTGTCACAGCTAAGCAGCTGTCCAGCCCAGCACTGACTCAGGAGCCAAAAACCTGCCTCCTTCGGGTGACAGTAAAACAGTTGTAAAGGATCAGACAGACATTATTCACGGTTCATGTAGGGAGGGTGCTTAGAAAAGAGTTAATACCAGTAATTAATAAGAATAGAAAGGTAAACAAACTGCAAATTTTTATCTACTTGAGCTCTGAAATAAAGCCGTACCACATTTCTCCAGTGCATTCCTCTGCAGCAAGAGGGTAGACTCTCATCCTAGATTTGAAGAAAGATGATCCAACTATTTACTTTTACCGCTGTGACACATAGAAAGTTCACAGCCCACACACAATCAGTAATGACAGGAGTCGCTGCCTTTGGCATGTAAACTTGAGTTTCTGTTTAGCGTATACCCCTTGACATCTCAGTGTCTGACTTTAGCCTAGGATATTTTGTTCTTGAGATGTAGCTGGATACCTTTAATTATTCTTTAAACACTTATGGCCTTATCTAATATTACAGTTTGTTTGAAAAGATGACTTCTAGCTTTGATGAACCTCTGTTCCTTCTTGTGTGCTAGCTGTGGGCTGCAAAATACTTCCTACTGAGTAGCCATAACAGAGCCACCCATGACAGGTTTGCTTTTCTCTGTTCTGTGCTTTGCATCTTAGCGCGGAAGAAAAATTTCCACTTACAGAAGGTGATTGAATACAAACAATTTTTATTCTTTATATACCACATTATCAAAACCAAGAGGCGAAAGTGAGTGCAGGTGGTTTTGATCCTTTGGCGTTACTGCTATTCCTTCCCCCCCATCAACATTTGAAATGGCCAACCGTATCTGAGAGACGCTCTCATCTTACTGGTCCTGGAACACGTTACAGCTTCTCATTGCTGGGTGCAAGATGACAGGTTTTCACCTTGGAGGTGAAAGGTCAGTAGGTGACTATGAGATAGGTGGCCCATTTCATCCCCACATGTTTCACTGATCACAGTCTGCCAGCTGCTTGTATGACTGTGCATGTCAGCCCACTAATCTTGAGTGATGCAAAGCTCCACAGAGTCTGGGGAAATACCATTGTCTGTGACAAGTCATGCAGGAAAGAGTCATGCAAAGGAGCTGTCAGGGGGGAGGCTTGGTCTAGAAGAGGGGTGTGTGTGGTGTCAAAAGTGTAGAAAGCACTTTGGATCCAAGGCAATATAAATCAGCAGTGGCACCTATTCTATCCCACAAAATCCTCTCTTTGCAGCACATACTGGAAGAACTAACATAGCAAAAGTATACAACAAAGGAGCAACCAGTGATCACCAAGTTATTAGTAAATCCTCTGGACGGTGCTTGACTTGGAGAAACAGGCTCAGGTAGGAATGCCAACACTATTATCTGACGTGGTTCAAAAAAAAAACTAAGCCATGACATCTCCATTCTTGGCAAAGCACAGAGACTGCTGCAGGCGCTCTATTCCCTGTGCTGCTGTGGCTGTTAGCTACAGATCTCCTCTTTTCTGTGTCTTTGTGGGTAAGAGGAGGGCACAAAACGTGGTTCTTTATCTGGGAAGCAATGGAAGAAACAGTATTTGTGGCTCCAGCCAAAGTTTTCCAGCTCCTTTTATAGCTTTGACTTTTTTTAATTAGTTGCATAACAAGCTGCCAGGATTTTAGCAGCCATGTTATAGCAAACAAATAATTTTATAATAAAGTCTCTACTGTCCAGCAGCCAAAGATAACTACAGGTTATTCTCAGCTTTCCTATCAAAAGCTGTTTCTGAGTACTTCAGATGCTGCCTGAATAACTTTCTCTGTTCAGAAGAATCTCAATGATTGTTTATTTTGTGCATATGTACTTTGCATGCCGGTGGAGAATGCCTACTCGGTCCTTTCTCTCCCTGTCATCATTAGCCATATACGTGCATCAGGCCAAGAGCTCAACACTAAACCAGAGAGGGACGGAAAGGTCTCCACCTCCTTGCGTAGCCAGACCATACAGAAGCACTCTCTCTGTGTGGTACAGGGGACCTAGTTGTGCAAAGCACAGGCTTAGCTGTCACCCTTCCACCTGGCAAGCCCCCCTGCACTGCCCCGGGCTTGGAGTGCGCTGCCAGGTAGGACAGCACTTTGTCCTGGTGGAGTGATGAGGAAGGGAGTGGAGCTGGAGGAAGACAGCATAGGCAGAGGGGGAGAAAGCAGACTGTTCAATGCTCAGCCAGGTGACAGGTGATTTTGAGAGCAGGTCAGAGCCATGGTCAAGCTCGGACTCCCATCACATCACATCGCCAGGACTCAAGCTCAGGTGGGCTTCAGACATGTCGGAAGAGGCATGTTAGTCCATACAACTCCTTACTACAGACCCAAGCGAGTAGCTCTCTGCAAGGTGGATCACATATCACTCCTGCCCATCAGTAATGTCATGGTGCTGATGTCAGGCTGACAATTTAGATTCAAAATCCTTCCTAGAAGGATCAGGATAGCATGTGTGCATGTGTTCCTGGGGTTGCTGGCCATCTGGGCTGCTCTTAAAGCCATGTGGTTTTACACCCTGCCCACGTTTCAGGCATCCTGTATCCAGAATGTCACCAGGGAGAACTGCATGCATTAACTTGTTTTCTGATCTACACCCCTTCATGGACTTTTGAAAAAGCCAAAGTCTATGTTTTGCCTAGGATCTTCAAAACCCTTTCAAAAAGACCTGATGACAGGAAGCCTGTTGATTTTTGTTGGGAATGCATGAAGATCCCTCTTTTTTCTCAGTTGCCAAAGGAAAAAAAAATGTGAACTCTATTTTTCAAATGTCATCCTGAGGCACCAACACTCAGACATATAAAATGTCCTGGCAGGATTACCATATAATATCCATTGCAGCAGTGGAAAATATCAAAGGTTCATGGTTTAAAATTAAACATAAAAGCACCCTTTCTTGTCTCAAAAACAATATACTGTTCCTCTTCCTCCCTTTCCTTTCTCACCTGCAAAATGCCATGCAGTTTGGTAAAGTGGGATTAAGTAGCCACAATAAACATACCCATTCAAGGCCAGCAAGTGCAAATGGAAGCAATTGCTTTACTTTTTAGCCCAAACCTTCTGTTACTGTAGCAAATGAGATTTTTCTGCAGCTGACTAACAGAAGCCGATTTAGGCCCTTTGCACTTGCTGCGAGCAAGTGTTCCCACTCCAAAAATAGCCTATTGAAGAAAGAAGTGTCAGTTGCTGTCTTCAACAGGCTGCTTTCTAAACCCATTGTTAGAAGGCACCTACTTCAAATGAAACCTGGCATGTCACCACATCGGTGGGCAATGTGCCAGCCTAGCAGATGGGCAGTGGGTAGGCAGTGCCAGTGATTCAGTCTTGTAGATCAACCTTGAGTAACAAGGTTGTGTTCCCATCTGAGAACGTCAAAGCCTGTAGCTGTGCTCTACCATAACCTGTGTCCTTACATGTGTTGCTGCCCAGCCACATCTATAGAGTATTTCTATTTGATTTTGAGCCCATACTTCTCTGCTCGACCAGGCGCTGGGTTTAAGTTTTGGATGGGTAAACCTGGCCTGCCATGCTCTGCAATGGAGATGTAGGCAGGACCGTGTAAGCAGTGCTTGTCTTTCAGTGCCTTGCTCGCCACTGTGGCATTTCCCAGCAAATATGTGGGAAAACACTTTGGGATGCAGTAGTCAGGGAAAAAACTTCCAGAAACACCTTAACAGCTGTGGGAACAGTTAGAAACCACAGCGTAGGTATCTCTGACTCAGACTGTAGGAGTCCAGCACAGGGTTAATCTCAGTGCTCAGGTCCCCCTACAACTAGTGTAAACATATGCCCAAGTATCAGGTGGTAAGAGCAGTCCTGCTCTCATTTTGTACTGGTCTCACAAATCCCCACACTCTCAAGTGCGTCACAAGAGCATCAGGCCTTGATGAACTGGGATGCGTATGCCACAGCCTCATGAGACTAACATGACAATGAGATCTCCACCTTTCAATGCGTCTTGTGCAAAAACAGCCTCAGCTTTCTAGTGAAATGCCAGCCTGTGTGTGGAGACTTATCTAGGTTCTTCTGTAGTACCTATTTCTATTAAATGTGTTACAGAGAGTCTCAAATTAATGCATGTAAACTATATCTGCATCTTTTCAAAATCCCCTCTTATATGTCCCATGAAGCTATTAGTTTAGCTATCATTAGGTATTAAAATTTAAAAGGGTCACTAAATGCATACTGCTAGAAGGAAACAACATTAGTTACACATTACCAGAACAAAACTAAATTAAGAAACAGCTCATTTCCTTTGTACCATCAATATTTTACTCAGCCATAGCCTGGATTCTTGTACTCACAAAAAGGAATTAATCATTCATGTGCTAATGTACATCCATTATTTTTAAATCATCACTTAAGTAATCATTTTTGTGTGTGCTCAGATGTGTGATGCCTGCTTATGAAAATGCAGGAAAAATCAATACAAATTAAATAAAATTTAAAAGGTGGATATCTGTGAAACAGATGCAAAAGAGTCCTCCATGCAGTAAAATTATAATCAAATTTCTGTAAAACTCTGTTAGCGAGTCATAATTTGAAAAAGATACCAGTCTAATTCTAAACTTATTTATACGCCATGCTACCCTCTTTATTTTGGTGCAAGCATACACAATGCAGTTCATCACAGATTCTATCTTAAAACCTGCATAAAACTGAAACAACAAAAGCTTTATTGCCATTTAATTTGGTATTGCCATTTTCCCACAGTTTATTTACCGAGAATTGCAGTGCTCATATAATAACATCATCTGTGTCTGCATATCTGGGAGGTTCCCAAAACCCTTCCCAAAGTGAGGTGCAGGAGGCCTTGTGGAAATGCTTCCACCGGTGGCGTGCTCAGGGCTCCCCGCTTGCACTGCGTGTTGCGCACCAAGTGTGGGAAACGAGGCACCGTGGCTCGGCAAACCCCAAATTTTCCTCTCCTGCAAAGTGTCAGACAGCCTTTAACATCTACCCAGTACAGATCACAACAATCAAAGTCTCATTTCCCGTCCTCCCTGACATGGACTAACTGTATCTTCTGGGCTGGATTTGCTGCTGCCCTGGGCTTGTCATTTACACCCATGAAAAGTGCTCCCAAATCAAGACCCTGGTTTTACTCAGATATAAATTACAGATACTTTACTCAGACATAAATGTGTATCTAAGGTGCAAAGTAGTGAAGAACAGCAGTTAGCTCCAGCGGCATAGAAGAGTAAAGATGGTCCTAGTAGTTTGGACATAGTACACAGTCCCATGCAAATTAAATCATCTTTTGCTGAAAGTGTGATTGTTTCTTTTGGACTACCCATATCAGTGAAAGGATATGGCAAAGCTGTTAGATCCCTGCAAGTACAGTGAATTTCACAGAAGAGCAGCATAATACTTGAAGCAGAATTTGGTGTAGCAGGGCTGTAGGTTTTTTCTTCTATTGCTTCAGTAATTTTATGGTGATGTATTTTGATGATAATTTAAGGGAGCCCTGTGTTTATGAGGCAATAACAAAATCTCCTGCAAAATAAATTCCAAGGCCAAGTTGTCTATTAATATATGGTATGGCCTCTCGTGAGTTAATAGAGATGAGCCAGAACAATACTCAGGAGAAAGTAAGAGAGAGTGTGTACCTTGACTTCAGGATGGGAAGACCTGAGCTCCTTTTTCAGCTGTGAATAAGCAAAGCTCATTCTCTGTCTGTGCAATGGAGAAAATGATCCAGCAGGCAATACCTCCATTTTGCAGAAACTTCTGAGGCTTAGTAGTGGGTTCCTACTCAGCTCTGCACCAAAAGCAATGCTTTCGGATATTTCATTTTGAATAAAGGACTTCATTTTCTTTTCTATTCCTCTTTCCCTTCTTCCTAGATCCAAATCTTTTCCAGCTGAAATTTTTGTGAAAGCCAGTGCATCTCTGTGAACTGTTTCGCCCTCACCAAGACACCATACTTCCAGTTTGCTCGTCTGCAAATGTCAGTGAGTACGTGGCAAAAAAAAGCACAAAAGTATAATCAGTTTACTGCTAATGGACAACAGAAGCACCATGAACTGACCATGATTCAGAGATGTATCATGAATGACTGTATTTTAGACTGCAAGGAACTGAGAATTTAACTTTTCTTTTGGTGAAGGACCTGGTGAAGCTGGGTTTGGCCACAGCTTAGGGACTCGCTGAGGAGCACACAGGAGTTCAGTACATGCTGTGTAGGCACCAAACCAAGCACAAAATTTACATCTCCTGGCAGTGAATAGCAACCAGTTACTACAGTCCAGCACACAGATATGAGTCTATAACCTTGCAGAATTGGATTGGATCTGTTTATTTAATTTCAACCTAATTAAGTGACAACGCATGGTCACAAGTGGTATACAAGACAAAAAACAGTTGCCATATGAAGCATCCACCAGGTCTGAAAGCCACTGTCAGTTAACAGTGCAGGGCAAGCGCTCTTATAATTACACAAACAGTTAAATAGATATGGAATTTAAAGTTCTTCCCACTTTTATCAAATTCAGCTGTTGTCGAGGCCTACAGCAAGAGGGAGGAAGGTGAATGAGAGGGCAATGAGTGCCATCTGGGTGGGTGGAGGAAGGGCCCTCTTCTAAAGGAGGTACATTTGGGTTACTGGAGGTGACACCGGTTCTTTGCATGAGCTGTCTGCATAGACCTACCTGACTGCTTAAGATTAAAGTTGCTGTTTATAAGAATATAAAGTTTGACATTATAGTCAAACTATAACAAGTTGGACTATTATAATAGTTTCTTAAGGGCTAACTGGGTCTTTTCTCCATTCAGAAGCCGCAGATTGGCTGGGGATCACTCAAGAGGAAAGATTCAGCTTTCTCTGTGCTTATGGGCCTCCACAGCTCCCTTTGCAGAGGAGACTCCTTGCAGAGAAACCAGAGTGGGAGCTCGCACAGATGTAGAGAATTGCCCCAAACCTATGTGTGTGCATCCACTGCCTCAAAACACACACACACACACACGTGCCTTTTTTGCCTTTGCTCAAATTCAGCAAAGTGTAAGTGTCCCGAAATGCACTCCACGCGATGTGAAGGGTAAAAATGTCTCTGTCTTGCTTTTGCCAGTTTATTGCTAATGCGGGCAGGCGATTCATCAATAGATGAAATGAGATTTTCAAGTTGTTTTAAAATGATGAGGTAGTTTTCAGAGCTCACAGAGTTTGTGACTAGATACATGATTTATGAATACATTTGTCAAATACATTATTTGACAAGTTTTAAAAACATTTCTGGTTAATTGCTTTTATTAGTCATCAATCCTGAAGGGGGAATAGCAAGATAAGATTATATTTTACAAATTATTTTTTCTAGTCTCTCTCTTGTCATAGCCCAGCCAAAGGGATGGCAATGTAAACACTGGATCCATGTCTCCCCATGATTTTTCTTTGGTTCAGTGTTGATTTTCTTTGTTCAAGCTAGACTCAACCTCGCAAATGAAACTAGAAGGGAGATTGGCCCATTTCAAACTTCAGTTTACAGTTTCATAATTGACTGGTGCAATTATGACTGCTTTCAGCACTGTGTGACTTTTTTACAGCACTTTGATTTTTTGTTTTGATTTCACTCTAAACCATGCCTATGTTTCCATCTATTCCGTACTGGGTCCCATTCAGAAATATCATTTTCAGGATTACATTTTCCTATTAAAAGCTTGATTGAAAGATGGATTCAGGGCTCAGACACATGCTCACTTAACAAAGCAGATGCAGCGATTTCCTCAAGCTGTTTGTTACCACCTGCTTGTCAGACGCCACGTCCCACCAAGGAGTGGATGGAGCAGACCATGTGAGCATTCGGTAGCTGCTTCAGTGCAAAGTCCTGTGGCTTAGTTAAATTCCCTGGACATGCTCCCTTCCTTCTGCAGATGGCTAAGCCTTGAACATGCCTTTTAAGGCCTACTGACATAGGCTGGAATTATTAATGATCTGAGTAGTTTTCCTGACTGAGACCAGAGTTTCCAGTCCTGTGATGAGATATGCCAGAGGACTTCCAAACCTGTCCCAGGCAGCCGCTGGGGTTCTGCTTGGGCAGAGGAGTCTGCCAGCACCAGTGCTGGTGCAGGACCAGGTGCTCAGGCTGAGCACACGCGTCCTCTCCTGCGTGTTGATGCTCATTACCAGGCCCAGCTGCTTTTTACGGCCCCTCTGCCAACCATCGCTGCCCTGTAACTCTGCCGGCAGAATAGATCACATGCCTCTTCCCCGTGCTCTCTAGGCAAAATCAGGCAGCCGGCTTAACCACCTGCTTAAACTATTCAAATAAAATGTAGTTTTAAATCCATGACAGCCTAGAGGAAAAACAGGGCGAAGTCCTGGAGACCATTCTGCTGAATAAACGTGGGGAGATTTCTGACACTGGACTGGTAGCTTGGGGAAAGTACAGCAGTGGTGTCTTAAACCACTGTAATGGTTTGTTAACTGATAGTGTGGGTTGACAATCACTTCACTGGGACTACTATAGGGCAGAGAGAGGGAGAGAGGGAGGGAGGTTACACTCAGATGTAAATCTCTGCAAGATCAGCATGCACGCACTCTTCACAAACCTGCTCATGCAGCCTGCATATAAGTCTATGAGGACTTCTTGATTCAGGCTTTTCTTAATAACACAAACCTACTTTCTGGATCTTAAGCTCTGGAACTTACTGCAGTCTGCTAAACTATCTTTTATTAAAAATAAACCAGAACAACATAGAAGGCATAGCATCAGCCGGTGCTGTGGAGGCAGACTATTTCATTGAGAGCAAGAGCCTATGCCTCAACAAACTCAGTTTCTGAGAACGTGTCTTACTCAGACCCAGCCCTGCAAACACACTCCACCAGGCTTGTTGGCATGGGACAAAGTCTGATCCAGTCCTCACAGATAAGAGCTACCCATTTGCAAGAGGTGTTAACACTCTTTCTTAGCATTGAATACCCATTGCTAAGACACAAAATTCAAGAGTCAGCTTTATTTGATTGTGGCATGGTATGTTTTTTTCTTTTAAATACATTTTGAAGTTATCTTTGTCTTCAGCTGAGGGTGATAAGCTGTGGTATTGTCACCCAAACAGCTCAGAAATGCCAGCTACAGCAAGCAAGTTGAGCAGAGGCACTTCAGAAACTAATGAGAGTGGAGAGATCTGCATATTCATAGCAGGAGGGTGACGGAGCTGCATATACAAACAGAGCAACTGCCACCAATGGGCGATCTGATTACTGTTTATTTGCAGGGGGAGAGAAATGAATTTTAACCGGCTAAGACACTTTTGTTATCGTGAAATACATATTTGGCTACAGTAAATGGCTTCAAATCAGCAAAATGACATTCTAGTGCTGGCTGTTTATAAACAGGACGTAGTTAGCGTAAGGCACCCACAGCTGCAGTAGCTGCAGATTTTCAAGGCCAGACTCAGCTGTATCATACTTTATCATTAGTTTTCATATTTGCTGTACCCAAGGCCGTACAGTGTTTTACAGGCAACCCAAGAAAATAACTTGACAGATTGGTTGGGACTCAATATTGTATGACAGTTCATTTTTTGCAGAGAGTTTGTATCTTCACCTGAAACTTTAATCACAGCATCACAGGCCCAGTCCTGTTTTTGATAAAGTCAATGTCAAGGTCACCAGCTTTGGTAAGTGTACAACTAGGTCTGCACTCAATAAAACTGAGAACTGGGAAACCTCTTCAATATTAAGTGTGAGTTTAGCTGAGATGACGGTCAGAACTTCAGGGCCTGTTGCTGACTGCCCGCCCCCAATGGGATGGCAGGTGGAAATGGGCAAGGAGAGGGGTAGCAGTAAGATGATGGAGCAGCATCAGAAATAGAGCTTTATAGAAAGAGAGATGCAACTTTAATCCACAACTCACCCATCAGATATCTTCCTAACACTCATGATAAAGTTGGTAGGAATGGTTAGAGGATTTGCGTAGTTGTGCTATACTAATTCTTGTTTCTTACAAGAAAAACAGTCTGGAGATAAAAGCAGCTTTCTAAGGAAAAAAAAGGAAGATATGTGGGACTATATGTGAATATAGTATAAAGACACAGTAGTTTACAGATGTATTTTACTGATGAGACCACATCTGGAGTGTCGTATCCAGTGCTGGCATCCCCAGTACAAGGAAGACATGGACATACTGGACTGAGCCCAGTGAAAGAGCGAGAAGATGATTACGGTCTCAGAACATCTGCTAAACAAGGAGAGAGCTGGGTTTCTTCAGAGTGGAGAAGTTTCAGGGGGATCTTACCGGTGTGTATAAATTACCTGACGGGGTGGATGTAAAGAAAACAGAGCCACACTCTTCTCAGCAGTGCCCAAGGAAAAGAGGCAATAGGCACAAATAGAAATACAAGAAATTCTGTTTAAATGTAAGGAAAAATCCTTTTTTACTGTAAGTATGGTCAAACACTGGAACAAGTTGCCGAGAAAGGTTGTAGAGTCTCCATCCTTGGAGATGCTCAAAACCCAGCTGGACGCAGTCCTTTGGCAGCCTGTTCTGGCTGATCCAGCTCTGAGCAGCGGGGTTGGACTAGACGATGTCCAGAGGTGTCTTCCAACCTCAGCTGTTCTGTGTGATTCTCTGATTATTTTATATAGGGAGCGACTGGGAAACACCAGCTTGTTTCTTATTTACAAAACTTAGTCAGAGGCGTTTATAGGCAAGGAAAATTATTTTTGCAAGTTGAAATTGTGTGGGCTAGTACTGACTGATAGGTGTTCACATCTCAAAGTGATTCAGGAACTACAGTACTGAAATCTGTAAGCAGTTGACAGAAGTTGTGGTCCAAACTGGTATACACAGAGTTTGCTTTTGACTCCTGTAATAGCTAATGCAACTTAGCCTGCCAGCAAAACACATTCCTTTGACACCAACAAAAAATTGCAGTGAGTAGGCCATCGTCCTCATCGTTCTTCAACTTGCCCTCTGTGGACAAGATTGGAAAGGCCAGCTTTTCTTGTTTTTTTTCCCCATATCTGTCAGTGATGGTAGTAATAAGTTTTGAAACAAAAGAACAATTTGTTACTTTAGAATTAGCACCATGACTGCTCTTTGTATGGAAATAAGATTATTCTGCTCTAATGAAATTGCTGAGCTGAATGCACTGTTTGAAGTTCATGACCCATTGAAATGATGATTTATGGACCTTTCTTGCAGATTACCTGTGTTAACATCGTATATAATATATTTCTATCACTAAACTTCTGAAATGAGTTTTCTTTTGCAAGATTCTTCTCTTATTTGTTGTAGACACTTTCATTCCCTCAATACTGTCCATAGGAGTGTTTAAATTTTACAGTGCACTAGAAAACCCTTAAGTTTCTGCTTTCAGATAAATGCTTGGCGGTGTCCAGGCTCAGTCCATGTGGGTGGATGTCACAGTGGAGAGCCTTTCTTCTGTACTACCACCAACTTACATATGGTCTCAGCTCTGGGAAGATGGATCATCAAGATCTGCACCGCGAGGTAACAGAGAAAGAGGTAAGGAGAAAACCGGCAAGACATAATGGTATGGCTGAGGAAGCTGCAATGTGATGATGATAACCTCTCCCACAACATCTCCCGTTGTCTTCTTGTCTGTGCTCAATGTTAAATTTGTTACATGAAATGACAAGAAAAATCAGTGTGGGATCAAAGAATTAGGGAGAGTTCATGGTGGATCAAGAAGCATTTTGCTTATGTAGAATTATAATATGAAAGCAAAATTAAGCATGTGGAACAAAAAATGCTGGGGAATGGGAACAGTGTGGTGTTCAGCATTTCCCTCTGTTGCATTTCCACTGAATTTCATTCATTGAAAATGCTCAATATATGGCAAATATTTGGGAGACCAGTGCCAGAGCAGTATTTTGTATATTCTGTGGATGGAAGTGTACTGGGAATCTGGTCAGCAGTGTAATTGTTTATATTCATTATAAACAATCTGTGTTATTTGGCAACAGACCCTGCCTTTCTGAGTTGACTCTTGTTGTTGCTGCTGAGATAGTTTCATCAGCTGGTTGTAATTTTACTTTGGGGGCATACAAAGTACACTGTATTTCTTCCAAATTATCTGTGGGAGAAACAAGAAGAATACACCAAAGGCCCCTTACTCTTGTGGGACCTTTTTTGGCCCTCTTTCAATAGTCTTTAAGGGCCATAAGAGGATGCAGAATAAGTTTAGTTTGTGTGTGCTTTGTAGCACTGTTACATACCTCTGCATCTCCTTTCCTGGTTTTAATCCCCAGCTACTTTCAGCTTAAACAGCGATAGCAGATAAAATAATGAAGAGAATTGCTATTAAAGGTAAAATGGGGCGGGGGGTGGGGGGAAAAGATCTTGCTGTGAGAAAGTTAAACCCCTGTTTGGCTTTAAAGATTAAGTAAATAGTGTAGAAGCCATTTTCTGAGCTCTCTGCACAAGGCTGAGTTTACCCCAGACATGGAAGTACGGTTTTTGCAAGATGGGACCTTGCATTTGTCCTAGCTACCCTGCACCGGAAGCATTTGTGTTTAGTACAAATATGTACTTGTGCTCCTGCCTAGAACAAGGGAGTGTAAAAGATTTTCTTCTATCTATCAGGTATTTGGGAGATTCCAAATGATCCTCTACTGTACGAGAAGGAACTACATCTTTTGGGGGGTTTTTTTTTTTTTTTTTTTTTTTTTTTTTCCTCAAAGAGCAGAGAAAAGACCCAACAATAAAGCAGCCAGTAAGCTTCATGGTTAAGATCTTCCACCTCATAGTCTCAAGTCCCAGAATGGGTCAAAGCAAGGACTCAAAACCTGAACTTTTACCTCCCCCATACATGTTCTAACTACTAGGAACTGGTCACCTGAAAGGAGGATTTTGCTGTCACTCCTGAGCTGTACCAATTTGTAGGAATAATTAAATACTCATTAAACTTAATGAGAGATGGACTCTACAGTCCAACAAGTTTGAGCATTCCTTCACCTTTGGTGTCACTGATGCAGGTTTGAGTCTGCTCCAGTGGCTCCTCAGAGCGAACAGGCTGAATTGCTGGACTGGGATTGCTTTCGCTTGACTGACATTTTCCAGAAAAAACAAAAAGAAAAACAAAACCAAAAACCAACCCTAACCAAAACTGTTTGTTGAAAGAGGCCTGACCAGCTTGGCACGAGCCCTACCACATCCCTGCTACTTCTCTGCCTGCAGACCTGATTGTACTCAAGCACAAATATTATAAGAACATGTTCCAGCCAGCAGTGTTTTAGAAGAGCATTTTGTCAGCATGAACAGTTTTATTTCCTCTTCCACGCTGACAGCCTCCACTGCGGGGGAATGTGTTTGTGCTCACACCTGTGCCTAGAGATCACAACTGCACAAGAACATCAAAGAATTTTTCCACATACATTAGGGGCTTAAAAAGTTTTCCAATAATCTTCTGTTTTCCCAGCTTTCTCCCCTTGTATATTTTTGCTAAGCCTATGCTTGTCATGTGTGTGGGCTTCAAAGTGAGAAAGACTCTTATTCTCAAAGTAGCTGTTTCTACTATGGGAAAGCGCATTTGCTTTGGCTGTGGTCTTCCTCCAGGAAGGTGAGGGTCTGCTCTCAGCTTACACCCAGGCTATCCCAACTCTACCGAGTTTGACCCAGGGACAGACTTTAGCTCCTTGTAATCTCTGGTGCCAGAGGCTCAGCTTTAGCTCTCCTTTAGCAAGTTTGGCTCTTTCCCCTTCGCTCCTGCTCTTGGATGTGCAGCAGGAGCTTCTCTAAATTTTGATCAGGCGATTTTCATTTGTTCAGTACTTCAAGAGCAAGATTTATTTACCCAGGATTTAAATTTCTCTAAAGTAGAGAGAAACCAAATAGCACTGCTCTTTAAAGCATGCCTCCACATTTAGAAAGCATTGGGTTACACTTTCCATTTGAAGCTTTTCTTCTTAAAAAATAATTCAGACATCCCTCCTGAGACTTTCCTGGCACTGCCCCCTCCTTGTAACCCAATCCATCTCTGCCTAAGAGCACAGCTCGCTGCTTGCCAGGTGTGCAGGCATGTTTGTCACATGAAAGAGGTAAAGCATAACCATTGGCAACATGAGCTCTGCAAAGTCATTCAAAGAGAGCTTTATATATTTTTAAGTATGAAGTGTGTGCTGTTTTGCCAATGGGATGCAGTATTTTACTGTAAATGCACCTTTTCCTCTGTCAGCTGTGAATGAGACATTAATTTTATTGACTTTTTAGATGCCTTTTGATTAGAGATGGATCTCTTCCCACAGGCATCCTCTGACATCCTTCCTTTACCTGAGTGCTATTGGAACTAGTAGGAGGCAACCACCATTTCTATTTGAATTAATTCTCTTGTTATTACAGTGTCAGGCCCTCAGCACTGTCTGACCCTGCAATCTAGAGGCCCAGAGTTTCCGCACTCCTGGGAAATACTTCTGAAAAATAGCGATAACTAAGATCATAATAGTTCTCAGCACTCCTGTAAAGCTTTTAATCCACTGATCTCAGACCAGATACCGGCACTTACTACTGGAGGAAAGCTAAATATATGGCATGAGGGATCCTATCATTTGAACGAGGAAGCCTGCAGAACACTGTGCACTGGGCTGTTACAAAGGACAATGGTCAATTGTATTGGGTAACATACTGATCTCACTGCACTTAATGGCAAAATGACTGCAGTGGAGCTATAAACACAAAAAAGTGTTGTGAAAAATATCAGCATGGTCCCTGTATTCCAAATATGTCTTTTGTAGCAAAGCACTGCAAACTGTAATGCTATCTGTTGCATATCTTGCATGTTAGACACTGTTGATGACTATTTGCCTTCTTTGTCTTATTTCTTTCAAATTTGAGTATTCATTGATACAACTTAGTAAAGAAAGTGAAATATTGCAAAAATACTCCGCAAATATTCTCATCATTTCAAACAGATTTACTTGTACACCAGATCTTTTTGTTTACATTTCATAGAAATTCATGGACCCTCATTTTTTTGGCACCAGCATTCGTAGTAAATGGCCTTCAAAGTGTCATTAAAGAGATTTTGGTGAAGAACAAATTTACATTTGCATGTGTACACGCTGATATTTGCTCTGGAAAAGTAGGCAAACACATCCAGCTAGGAGGGAGACAGATGATTGTGTACCTATATGACAAAATATAGCTAATCAACGCTACATGACTAACAAGTACCTTATAGCCTCAAAGACAAATTACAATCAATCCAAACTGCTAGAAATTGGAAAAAAATATCCTGTTTCTAAAATAGGTTTGAATAGCAAATACTTCTGAAGCAACTGGGATCTGCTTAAAGATCTTCTACAAGCAGAAGGAAAAACTAAATCTCCCTGAAAAATGACTTATTGTTAATTATTCACAGAGTCCCATTCTCTCACCTACTTTAATGAACTCTAATATAGTGAATCTTAATACTCAATATAATGGAAGTAAATTTTCACCCTCAGTGCAGTGTGAATGGCACAATCGCTTTATTCTTTTATTCACAAAGTGTCAGTCATTCATTTCAACTCTGGATCATTCACTAGAACTAAGATGTGCAGTGAATGCGATTCCAGTCATGTCATCCTGTTAGTGCAAAGTGATTCTCAATAGCACTTGACGGCACACTGCTGGATTGGCTCAGTGCATTAAAACAAACCAAATTATTCTGTTTTTATGTACATATCGGTACTTGTTGACATACTTGTAAATTGTTTTAATAGCCTGTACTTATGAAGGTGTATATCTTTGTAGTTAAATTCCAATACATTGTAAAGTATACTTCACACAGAAAATATTACTCTTTCAGGAAAACTGTAATCACAAAGTTTAGACTCAAAAAATACAGTAATGCTCACTGCTTTATCTGATCTTTGAATAGCCATCATAAGCTAGATGTGTGTGGCTGAATCAGAAGTGAGTAGCCCAAGACACAGCTTTGGAGCGAGGGGAATATAATGCACTGTCAGTTACAGCCCAATTAAATGGTATTCTGCTTAGCTATTTGTGGCCTTCACTGCAGCCTGGATGAAAAACAAACCAAGATTTTTTTTTACTTAATCCTCAAAAATAATTTTCTTTAAGCAGTCTTTAGACCAGATTCATATCCTATGGCAAACAAAGGAGATGATGAGTATTTCCCTCAGTTAATACCACTTTCATGTGAAGGGTGTGCATTGGTCTAGCAAAGCAATAAATAAATCCACAACGATGAATACCGGCACTCTACTCCTTATTCCTGCCTCTGCTTTCAGCTCCATGCTGCCATGCCAACTCAGATGTACAGAAAACAGTCTTAGTCTGTGTCCTGTTTATGAAGATTGACCAGTTTCCTCCAACTTGTTGTGGTCCTTAAAGCCCAGGAGGAAATAATTCACCTCACTAACCTTTAGGGGCTTTAGTGCACAGATGACTTGCTGATGTTTTTAACTGATTCAGCTGTGCGAGTTTGATGTGGTTTGCTACGCTTGCTGCTTTTGTTATGAAACACCAAAACACCCAGGGTATCTTACTTTAATGCACGTCCAACCTCTCATCTATCCACACAGCTATTACTGGATTGCGGTTTTCAAAATTTGATCAGAGGGGGGTCTTCCAATTACCAGATGAATTAAGATTCATTCCTTGAGTCCAGATACTCAGGGGCAACACACATGGCTGATGCCAGACAGAAGCTTTGCCTGGCAGTAACATATCTCGCTGATGTACCTGTTCTTTGCCTGATTGTGTTCACATCCACCTCTCTGTAGGATTTGGTGTCATCTCTCAAAATAGCTGAACCTTTGCTACTTAAGCATGTGATATGACTCCTTTCAGAGCAGAGATAATTCCTAAAAGCCCTAGAAAATTGGTGCCTTCAGTTTGAATACATTCACCATTAGAAATATGTAAGCTACATCTACTTTAAGAGGGAGATAAGGGGAGGGGGTGATGGGGCATTCCAAGAGCAGGAGTGGGTCATTTAGGGGTCCCTTTATTTTAATATTGCATACTTTCTAGCAGGAGAACCACAATCATGTTGCAAACCTGCCTCCAGGGGAGCCAGATTTGAAAACCTTACAGGAAGGATCTGCAGGGTGAAGTTATTCTCAAAATTACTAATCTTAGCTGCTAGTCCATTGGTATGTTTTATTCTACAGCATTGGTCAGGAATTGCTATATGTTCAGAGAAGAGCTATAGAGCTACAAATGGTTTGTATTTTAGAAACATGGATGAAATGTGATATTAAATAGGCAATGCCGATTTCTTAATGGCATGGCTGTCTACTTTGTCTGCCCTACTCACCTGAATGTCTCCTTAGCAAAACTTTTGACAAATGGGCCAATTGTTAGTAGATGCATGCTCTTGGTTGATTTGATCTGAACACTGAACTTTTTTTGTCATATGAGGATATATAGAAAGAATAACAAATCTTAGAACTGTGTGGGGCAGTAGAAAAGAAAAATAAAACAATCATACTCATACTGTGGAGCTGCCAGGACACTGGAATCTGGAGATTTGAGATGGTTTGCGAAACGCCCACAAATGAAACCTGATACACTGGTTACAGTCTCATGGGATGGTCTTTCTCCTTCAGACCTTATGGATGCTTTATAACATATCCTCAAATGGCTAATGATACATCCTCACAGTGTAATGCTTCACTTTCTGCACAGACATTGGCTTCTATAGTGCTAAAACATTCTGCAAAGATGCACTACAACCATTAACATCACAAAAAAAATGTTATTTACATTTCAATCACTGATTAGACAATAGTATCTAATATACAATCATAACTGGACTAGGGAATGGGTAGAGGATGCAGAGTTCCATATATAGAATGTAGAAATAAAAAGCCCTTTTGCTTGCATTTTTCATGATGCGAACTTGATAGACAAGTAATAATGATAGTGGCAGAAGTGCATTGGGTAGATTCTCTTCTGCAAGAAAGAAGCCAGACCATAGATGGTTTCTCTCATATTAAGAAAGCACAGATTATTAGGCATACACAGTTCTTGTATATGTGAGATAAAGTGGATAGATGGGCTAATGGGAATATTTTATTTGCATTAGTATATTCCACTTGCTATAGAATATAATACAGTTGTGGCAGGAATATTTTTTTTTCCTTTACAGTAAGTGTTATAATACTTATTCTTTGAAGAATACCTAAAAGATTCGGCTTTGTCCTTATTTCTATTTCTCAAGGGTCACAACTTGTTCCCATTAAAATCAAGTATATTTTGATTTTGACTTCAATGGTATCAGGGTGCAGTCCCAGCACAATCTGCCTGCAGAATACTGTATTTATCCAGTTTTTGCAACTTAGTAAATACTACTGATCTCCTCTGTATTAAGTATATGGTCAGCTAAAGGGCGGTCATCTCCATTAGAAATGAGCATGTTTTATTGGCTAGGGGTACAGCCAATATATAGGGTAATACATCAAATATGCCCAAAGTATATTTAGCAATACCAGAGGTTTTACAAATTTTAGTCTTAGTTTCTCCATTTTTTTAAAAAGCACACATACACTGGAACAGTAGCGATCTCAACATCAACTGCTGCACACCAAGCCACTCCCACTTGACTAAAGTGATGGAAGGGAGGAGACAGGGACAACGGACTAACCGGGTTTGGCACAGCGGGAATCCCATATGCTCAGCATGTCTCTGGTCTGTTCACTTAGACATGGACATGCTTCCATTTTTGGCTCAGGAGGTAAGGGCTTACTCTGGTCAGCCAGCTGAGCTTCTTCAACAGTCACCTCCACCTCTAACCCTACAAGTCTGCACATTTTACATAGCGAGGATTTGCTTTGGCTGAAAGGAAGGAGGGAGGCATTGCCACAGCAGTTACACTGGCAGCCTGGAGAGAACCGTAACTTCTTGTAGGCATGCTGTAAGAAACCGCTGGAGGCAGTAGAGAATGTGTGCCCAGAATTGTGATTTTTTAAAAACCAGGATGGAAAAAACCAAACTAAATGCAAAAAAAAAAAAATTCCTTCTCCATATTTTCATTTAAAAAAAAACCACTGTAAAGTTCATTAAAGTAAATAGCTTCAATAATCACTGAATCAGGCAGTCTTTATATCCAGGACTGAATTACGATCAAGTATTAAAAATTTCTGGAGTGGAACCAACTCCAAACCTTTGGCCTGCTGCTAATAACACCGCATCAGCGTGCCTGAAAATATTATTCCATCCTACTGCCACATACAAATCATACAACAAAGAAGTTGTTCATGTGAAAACAAAGCCTAGGAGCAACCTGCTTGTTGCATCCATTTCTTTTGTTTGTTTCTAGTGTTGAGGTTTTTTTGTTTTAATGTTCACAAAAGCCGTTACAAATTATTTGGATCTTAAACTTCCCTTGGCTGCATACATGCAGCTCCCAGTGATGTTAGGAGAAGTTCGTCACTCTTCACGTGAATGATAAGGACAAATGATGTGATTCATCTCACCTAACTTCAGCAATAGGCATTTGGACCGACAGATTCAGTCAGAGGAATTTTACAGACATGTAGGTCCCAGTCCTTCTGAAGAGACAAGTGCCCTCAGCCCATACCACTGGTTACTACTTTCCCTCTCCTGGAGGTTGCTGCTTCCTCAGGTCAGCCAGCTCAGTTACCTGTGGAAGCACTGCCAAATTGATGCCAATCAAAGTGAACCAAGTTAGCTTGCAAAGTTTTGTACTAGAAGGTATCAGCCTCCTGTTAATGCAGGTGGAAGAAGGGTTCAAAAAAGAAGATACTATAGGAGACTGAACTATTACAGCTAATATTGAAAAACGGCATTGCTTTTCATGTTAAATTACACACAAAACCTCAGTGATGATTTTAATTTCCTTAACACTGGTGTGAACTGCAGAAAGCTGGCTTATCTCTGTGGTCAGCATAAACACTGGTTTTCCTTTTTTCCTTCATTTTTATAATTAGTGTGCTTTTACAATCCATTAATTCGAACTTGTGAATTTTACATCGTAATGCCACAAACCAGCAATAGTTACTTTCTATTGCATTCACCAAAGCACAGCTGTTTCAAAGATGGAGAATTTAACAAAGAGAAAAAAGATGTGAAAAAAAAAAAGAGTGGCTTCTCCCTTAGTTCAGCTCAGGCCCTTCCCAGACAGAAAATGGAGAACTGGGCACTTTTTGTCGGCAGCTTTAATTGCATGACAAGAGGAATGTAATCAACCTCTGCTGTATGCGTTGTTCCTATGCAAATTTGCAACATGCACTGTTGCAAAAATATAGGGATTATTTAAAAATAATTATAATTTATCACAAATATTTAGATAACAGTTTCATAAAGCAAAATGAAGTGCACCTATGCGCTGAGCTGCTGGTTCCACTGTTCTCAATAGACTCCGTAACTTTTCAGAGAAAGGCTACAGGGACACGCACCACCAACAGACTCCAAGCACAAAAACGACAAAATGCCTCCCAATTCAACTGTGACCAGAAGAATTGGACGTTTCTGGGAGATCTTCATCCATGGCCAGATGTTTTCACCCCCATTACTGAGAAGCTTAGCAGCTTTCAGATGGCCTCTGCAAATCCCTAGGGTGTTTTCAGACTCCTGGAGGATGACTTTAATTTGCATCTTAAAAGATAGGCAGGCTTGCTTTATAGGTTGCTTTTAGGCAGTCTCTCATTTTGCCCCATAGGTAAGACCTTCCCTGCAGATGGCATGATAGGAGAAATGGGAATTTCTTCTCTACCACAGCCTCTGTTCACCACACAATTTTCAAAGTGTCCAATATCTCTCTCGGCAAGTGTTAACGCACTAAATATACACACATATGTACATATGTAAGTGTATATCTACATACATATGTATGTGGATATATGTACAAATTCATGGGGATTTTTTTTTTCACTCATTGAAGGTATCTGTTTTTGATCAGGCCTCCGGGGGAGCCTGACCTCAGAACCTTTTCTCCTCAACGAGCAGGAAAGTGTCTCAGGGCTATAAACGTGCATGGTAAAACTGCATAAAATTAGCTCAAGGACCTGCATATTGCAGCTAGGAATTGCACCAGCACTTGAATGTGTTTTACTTTGGCAGCAAGAAAGCAGAAAGAACAAGCGAAGAGGTTAGTGGGCAGGGTGCCAGGCAAACTAGCATCCCCCCCAGAGAAGGGGTCTCCCCTGAACAGGCAAACCTGGCTAAGGCAAAGGCTGAGTCAATCACAGTCGAACACAAATTCATCTAACAGGACTCATCTGCTAAGAGGACATTGACATTAATTTAACAGTTTTAAAAGCATTTGTGAAATCTGGTTATTGACAAAGGGAAAAAATAAAACCTCCTCTGTATGCCTTGTACCTACCTAAACTAGCAACTAATGAAAACAAATCGTATTTAAAGGATTTTAATATTAATTAAGTTAATGATGGCATATTTCAAGTAGTGCAGTTAGAATCAGTCTGTAATAGCAAGCTAACAGATGTTGGCATTTTTATTATTAATTATACATTTCATTATCATATGATGATTGTCAAACATAATTTGACAGCAAAAAAAGTATGAATGATTCACACGTTTTATATTGTAAAGATGATACTGTGCGTGACTTTTTAATATGCTGACTTTAATATGCTAAATACAAAATACTCTTTGTTTTAGCAGCCTGAAATACAGACAGCTTCTGCATAACACCAAAGACTGACTAATCTAATCTGAGTTGAAGCTTCTAAAAAGAAACAAAATGAAACAGCTGTCACATTTGAAGCTGAAGCGTATATTTTAAGATTACCTCAAGTAGCAACAGAAGGTAAAAAATATCAATGTATATATTTAACAAGCATCATTTGCCTCTGTCATTCATATGTTTATGAAACAAATGTGTTGGGAAATACTGGTGCTAACAAGTTGCCATCCAATCAAGATAAAATTGGGGAACAATTTATGCAATTTTTGCAGCGTGACTTTGTTTTACTTAGAATTTGTTTAAAATTCATAAAGTTTCATCTTTAAAATGAAGCACTGGAGTTATCTTATTGATTTCAAATCACATTACATGTATCCTTCAGAATGTAGTTTCAGCAAAGCCTGCTGTAGGTACAGTAAATAACTCCAAAAGAACATTTGGGGAGGAAGTGTAAATCTCCAGTGCATGTCAGAGCAGACAGAACAGAGCTCACCAGATCAAATACTAGTACACTTATCTTTATAATCACTCAGGATTTTTTTTGCTTACTGTTTCCTAGATCAGCATAATCTTTTTTCATTGAATAAATGTTAAATACTGTAAATGACAGTTCTCTGAGGGCTATGCTAGTCTCAAGATGTCATTTAATCTAACACAATCAAACAGCAGTCATATCTGAGAGAAAGGTGAGTCCATTTCACAGTCAGCTTGATTTTTTTTTTAACAGAAAGGCTCATTTAGTAATTGTTAAACAAGTCATAAGCATTCTTGCCAAACTCCATCTCTTCAAAAGGCATGATTGGTAAATGAAAATGGATCCAAATTACCCTCTTTGCTTCTGCAGCGCATGAAGTGCCCGGACATAGTATTAATTCTGTCTTCCTGTGCCCCTCACACACACTTACCATTTCAGAATTAAGTTTTTCCAATGATCACTTTTTCCCTTTTGTTCAAGTTTCACAGTTAGACCATCCTTCCCATTCTGTATTAGCACAGTTCACAAGAAGGCTATTTCAACTTCGTTTTCTAACACTTATCTGCTTAAAGTGCACATAATGTATGTCTGAAACACAGCCATTATCCAGAGCTCTGATTGTAGCAGATTACTCTTGGCTGACTCACAGAAAATTGTTTAACCCTAAAAAACTGGGGTTTAGACACAGGAGTGTTTTTGAAACTTTATGAAATTGAAATTTATCAGATTGTTAGAATAAACTTAATTTATTTTAATTAACCAAGGAACATTGTCTCATTAAAAATAATGGATTTTTAAGGGCACAGCAACAACACTGGGGTAGCGCCTCAGCAAGTGGCCACTAAAACCATCAGAGCTAGAGAGTCTGCATCAGCTGGTCGTCTCTGTTAACACCCACTTCAATTATTCCTGTGCAAGGAGGTTAATACTGAATTTTTTTTACTGAATGTTTCTTATTGCTATGAATATGCTCTCTTCATTTCTCTTCCTTAGAGAATGGAAAATCAACGGTCTTTCCCACATGGTATTTTTCATGCAAGAGCATGATACTGAACTGCTGCGCTTCCAAGTGCCCGAGAGGCAATTTGATTTGTGGCACCCCTTTTCCCGATGTCTGTAGTAAAAACCCCCACTCTTTCAGTGGAAGATTTGCTTAAGGCTGAGAATAAGGACAAAAGGATGATATTTACACTGACATTTTCTAAGTTGTACCATTGCCTGAATGTTCTGCTTTTGTAGGATTACTCCTAGAGGATCTATTTAGGGTTGGTTCTGGTCTGGTCTTTTTATGTTTTATTTACCCTGTGCCTGTTTATTGTTTGCAAAATACACTGAGCGTGGAATCTCAAAGGGTCATTTTCCATTGCTGCCCTCTGCTGTATTATCAGCAATCTGTTCTCCAGCATATGCAGAAACCAGACATGATTCAAGGGCATAAAGAGAAATTTCTCAACAGTTTGTGGTCACAGTTTTCTTGAATCATATGGCCCTGTACTAACCTTCTGGGAAATATCCCAGTCCACTCCTTCTTATCAGGCTTTTGCTTCTGTGGCTTCTGTGTGGGTATCATCGTTCTTTCCTGGACATCAGTGTTTGACATACGATACTACCCCTTGAGCCTGGCCTACAGGCCGTATTGGTGGCACACATCCAGTGGCGATGTTTTGACCTAATTGCCCACAAGCAGTATTGAAATTCAGTGTGGTGTATATCAAGATCTACTTTCATTTCATTTGACTTTCCATCATGAGGAGTACAGAGAACCTCTTATCATAAGCGGTAACACAGTTTCTTCTTGAATTACTGAGCCTCAGCCCTACCAGGACCTGGCAGATGTCCAGCACAACCTTTAAACTGGCTGAAGCTGAGTAAAATTGTAGTGAATTTATAGTACATAAATTTAGCCTCTCATTCTGTTTGTGATCTGTTGGTGAACAGTTTACAGCTTGTTTTGCTTCATTCATAATTAAAAATCTTTTGGCAAAGCATTTCGGCAAATAACCCTATACTTGTATGTGCTGAGTTTTTAGCAGATCTTTGGGATATATTTAAGTCTCACGAGGTGTTAACAAATTTTCTTGGAGGCACAGGCTTCCACCCCTTTCTTTTGACTGACAATTAGTCTTGGTATTAAGCTTGTTCATATTCAGCATTCCACAAAAGTTTCTGCCTGCCTTTTTTGTGGGGTAAGGAGAAATTTTTCCTTAAAACATTGTGAAGGCACAGGAGTACGTTACAAAAGCAGCCACCAAAGAAAAAAAAAAAGAAGCCCAACAAAACCAATGGCCATTGCGCAAAGATTTAACTGCAAAATTGAGTCACAAAGAAGACAGGCTTGTAGCCTAAAGCTCTTTCCTAGAGCAAGGCTTCAGCCTGTTGTGAATCCTATCAGACTAAATCTTAACAGAAGAAAGTGCTTAGCTGTTCAATGTAACTCTCAGAATAGTAGAAAATAACTCATATTTTCCCTTCCCAAGCTAAAATCACGTTCCTTACTACATAAACCCAAATTCAATTGACAAAAGATAGGACTGAAAATCCTATTGACAAAAGCTAGGACTGACTGGGCAAGCATATTTGAGTGCAAAAGTTTTGTTCTCTAGTGACAGCTGTGGCTACACTGGAAAAGCCAGGGTGATGCCAGACACCACTCCCCAGCAAGCACGGCAAACCCAGACCAGACTCCACCGTCACCTCTCCTTCCTGCTGTCGCTGTTGGATAAGCAGCTCTAATGCAAGGACTGCTTCAGCTCTTCATAGGCTTCTGTCTCACCCTCTCCTTTCTTTTGTAGAAGCTACAATATGAATGCTTAAAAAGTGTCATAATAGAATAACAACTAAAAATACACAGCTTACTGTCTGCTCTTGGTTGTACAATGCAGTAATTGTCTTACTGCTAGACTTACTTTATTAACATTAATTTATTAATACCCTAAATGAACCCTTCCCAAATAGGCAGAGGCCCCTTAAATATTCCTGTTTTGTCACTGTATCCTTTATGTAAAGAGATTGTCATTGGTCAAAACAGTTACCCCAAGTTTGTCAATTTTACCAGCGAATCAGGAAACAATCCACTCTTTGCTTTGCTCTACCTGATTTTTACTTTAATAACAAGCTGAATGAAATACAGCTGGGTGTGGAAGGCCATCTCAAAGCCACTGCACCCCATAAGCTGCATTTAGATGTCATTTCAGGTTTATTTCAAAAGCAAACACGGTACTTAAATGATATAGATTTTGTGATGGTCCTCTATATGGGATAAATTCTACCTATCTTGAGCAAACTCATTTATGTGGATATCCGTGGAAGGAAAGACAGAAAACACTGGAACATTGTCAAAGAAAAATCCTTTTCAAGAAAAAGCTGATGGAAGCTAATGCAAGTATTAAAAGCAATTATCCAAATGTTTCTATATTTGCTCAGCTGTAAAGTTAGCAGAAAGATTGGTATAAAACTCAAGTAAGGCTTTAGGAATATTTTAATGACATATAAACCAAGAAATTTTCAAATGATCACAATCCAGATGGTGCAATATGCTTTGGAACATGGTGGTAGTAGTTCATCACAAGACACTACCATCCATCCTGACTCTGCACCATCTGCATTCATGAAACTCAACCAGACCTCTTATCCTGACTCACTAACCTGCTGCCAGGCATCCGTGCTTACGGCAAATTGTATAAAATTATCAAATGCATTTAGAAAGCCTTTTTTCTTCCTCAGAAAATTCTCTAAATACCATAATGCCTACAATGTACTAACAGCAAAAAGTCATCCTGTATGTGTCTAAGATGGTCTGGAATTCTAGATGATCTTGAGTTACAGGTAAACTTGATTAAACCTTGCATTAAGCTTATAGCAACCCCAGGTCCAGTTCTTGCTCCAGATACATATAATTAAATGGTTTCATACGTTTGCCTCTCTCTCTCTCACATACACATGCAACTGGCAGCATCAGCTGATTGCTGTTTGGGACTTGGGAACTCTATGTTTCCCTATGCTGATATACATTTGAGAGCTGGAGGACAGAGACTAAATGAACTGATTAGCTTTTTAGATGTGCGTTGGAAATGGACTCTGACCTGAATTCCCTTCTTTCTGCTGGAGATTATTTTACTTACCCTCCTAGCCTACCACGAATAACCAGCAAATACAGTATTTCAAACGCCCTCATTTGCTCTAAAGGTAGATTTACAGAAAAACCTCAATTTTAAACAGAAAAGGAATGCTTCAACAATAATGACAAAAATGCTGCTTAAATAAGAATTGCAAGAACTTTATACTATCCACAAGACTTTCTTAAAGTTGGAAACTAAATTCACAGGCTGAGTATTTCTTTAAAATTAAGAGTCCTTTTGCTGTGTTAACATTTTTCCTTCTGTGCTGTTGCAACCATTCTCCCACTCCTTTATCTGACTGATATGGTAATAACAGGTCCTAGGGCCATATGTTCAAATACATTAGAATTCACGATGACTTTGTTCTAGTTTCTTAGTTCTCATTAAGGCTGACAATCTTCAGGGAAAATGAGCTTTTCTAGCACAACTTCCTTAACATTGTAAAAGATTAACATACACAAATACAATGTTTGACTGCACAAGTGTCTGCATGCTGATTGTAGGCCTGATCCTGTCCGCACCTACTTCTGGGTACATTGCAAACAGTTGCCTTGCCTTCAGAGGGAATCTCCTGGCAATGAAATTTACTGCTTTGAGCAAGAATTTCCAGGGTAAGGCCCTAGGTATGTGTAGATATGAGTGAAAACAAAACTTTGGCTGGAGATAACAGGATCAGAGTCACAGAGCAAGCTGGCACACGCATCCTGAAAGCAAGAGATCCTAACCTGGGCCTGACCCCACCCAGCTGCAGACGAGCTATTCTACCCACTGCCCTCAGCCATACCCCTGTGGGCAGCCTGGGTGAGACCTCACCACGGAAAGATGTGCCTGTGCAGAGTCCTTCCGCAGTTAATGCAAATCTTAGCAGTACCAGCACGTTAACTAGAGGAGGCTGAAAATGTTTTCAGGGTACATAAAATTCACAGATATGCAGTTTCAGAGGGCATTAAACTATTCAGAAAGTAAGATCATGTTGTAAAATAGTTTGGCCAAAAGAGTAAAATCAGAGAAGTATAAATGTTATTCGCTGACATTTTCTAGGTGAAATATTTTGACTTTTTGTTCCAAAATGACATTGCAGTTTGAAACTGACAGATCCATTTGGGTTTTGGGATGAAAAAAAGGTAAACAACCCTCTTACAAAATAAAGTTCTTTGTCTCAGGCCAGGCAAAATGTTCTGTGTCAGCTGAGACTGACATTTAAATACACTTTTCCAGGCTCAACATGAGCAGAAAAATCCAGCTCTAATCTTGACACATCCTGGTAAATGTATAAAACTGAACAATTGTTTCCAAATATGTACACTATTGGGAAAAGCAGCATTGTTGCTTCAGCTTTCAAGCAAAGATGTAGTTGCTGTACTGGGTTACTTGAAAGCACCCATCATTCAGTTTTATTAAAAGGTCTTTCCAATTAACAAAACAGCTGTGTTTAGGATTACAAAAAAACAACCACAGACTTCCTCAGAGCTTGTCTAGCCATAAATCTGCCATTAGACATGCAAAGATTTTCACCTCTCCCCACAGAAGACGTTCCAGGGTTCTCCTGGACAGCCTTCAGGACACAGGGTCCCGTTCTATGAAGCTAAACTGCTTTAGTCTGTGACCTTTAAGATGAACTGTTTGGGGATTTTCTTCTCACAAATATTTTTTATCTGTTATACAATTTGTGCAATTGTTTTAGAGCAGCAGTGCTTGTGAAATGCACTTTGTAGAGCTTGAAAAAAGAAGTAAGTGCTAAGGAAGGCTTCTTATTTATACAGCGAGGCTGTGTATTACATTTGCATAATATGATATCAGAAGAAATAAATGGCACCAGAAATAAGTGTATGGAGGGAAGTGCTAATGAGCTGTGCAGAACAGGGAAAGGCAGTATTTTTTCACAGAGCCTATGGATCTACATATTGGGAGAAAGGAAAGTCATAGAATTTTTCTCAAATGAAAACCTGAACAAAGAGATATTGGATCACTTTTTTTTTTTACCAGAATTTGTTAAGATGTTTACAGATCTAATTCTGAATATTAATAAAACATGCATACTAAGCTGTACAGCCAGAAAACATGTCGTTCTGATGCACAGTGGAGCACGGTATTGCAAAGGCAGTTTAACGTGCTGGCTGTGCTCCACTAACCTTATGTAGAACAGTGAACGTACCTGAAAAAGTCTAAGATGAAGATGCATGCGTAAACACTCAGGCATAAGAAAAACATATCACTGAACAGGATTAGCCCATGTAAAACCACGGGAACCAAAGGCAGAGGAAATGAAGCCAGCTGGGACTGACCTATTCTGGAGAGCTCTAAGAGACGGTGGTTCAAGTACAACATTAGCACAGGTTCAGCTCTGTGTCGTCACATCCTTCACAATCCTTCACATGTGATTTGTTTGACCCAATCTATTGCTGTGCAGTGAACTGTCATTTGAGAAGGGGCCAAGTTCATGCATCTGCTTTTTTTTTTTTTTTTTTTTTAATTTGGAACAGGATATTCTATTGTGCTAAGCATGCCTCAATTTCTGCTTAAGTCAGTGGGAGTTTTACCATTGACTTCCATGGGAGCAGAACTAGCTCCCATGCTTTAGTAGCTACCATGCTTCTGCTCTGGTAAGATGAATTGGTGTTCCCCAAAGACTTCAAGACCCACTGATTGATGCTGCAGCAATACAGCAAAAGGTTGAACAGGGGAAGGAAAAACTGCAGAGTTTATAGTTGCCAGTGAACACACCTCTAGGGTGTCTTTCTTATTAGACTTCTATATGCAAATGTAGAAAAACAAAAAGACTTGAATGGATGTTAAAAACCCAAGTCATTAAACCCAGCTCAGAGAAAAGCTAGAAAACATTTCTTAAAAAACAGCTACCACCACAGCACTGATTCACTGGAAGGTTTTTCTTGGACAAACACGTTCACTGAAGAAACAAAACAAAACCAAAGCCCAAACCAACAAGCTGTCCTCTCAATTTATGGCCCTTTTACAATACCTTGTATTATTGATGGGACATGGCTTCACAATTCTTTTTTTTATATTTTACTTTTTTTGACATTACACAGAGAGGAATGTGTAGTGCACAGCCAGTCACTGCATCTGGTGGATAATTTTATATCCCGCTCAGCTGCTGGAGTATATATGGTCCCATGGTGAGTACATCCAATAGACTTTTTTCTTCAATGGGGCTATAAATACAAGTAAAGGCAAAGTACTGCACATAAGGTACCTATATATTGCTTTAGTGAGGAGTGAAAGATGCCGTGGATTTCAGTTGTGTGGATTCACTCTTACAGCAAACTGAATAAATTGATATCTTTGTCTGTTCATGGAAAGGTGAATTTCTCCATGGCCAGTGCATTCCAAAAAACATTCTCTAAGGCATCAATTACAACGGCCTACCTACATCGCTTTTGCCCTGCTATCACTATGGTCTGGGATGCAGTTAAGACAAATTTTAGTAAGATCTGCCACTTTTTTCTGGTTTCTCTCGGTGACATTTTAGAAGGAAGTTTCCTGATACGTGTTAAGCCTGATGGCGAACTATTTTGGAACTTTCCAGCTTCACAGTTTACAGTTGTCACTCTCATTGCTAATGCTGGCATAATGGCCATTATGCATCTTTTGGAGTGTGGCTAAGGTCAAGTAAGATCTAGACAAAATTGTGTGAGAAAGACAGTAAATTGCTGTTGTGGTCGAAACCCTCTGTCAAGTTGTACTCTTGGAATCCAGGAAAAATTCTCAAAACAGAAAACACCCTCAAAACTTGTATTTTTTCCTCAAAAGCCACAGGCACAGAAATGCAATACTGAAGCCTTTAGCCTACCATAGTAATAGTGTGGAGTCTTCTAAAAGAAGCAAATATCAAATCTGGTTGCTCACTTACATGTTCATGACTTGTTTTTACAAAATGTCAGGCAGCCTAGTTACACTGTATTTTAACAGTCTGGATTGGGTTTGGAGAAGTGCCTGACAGAAAGAATGTGACAGTCTTGTCCGTTATAAAAAATCTAGACTAAAAGTCTAAATCCACAGAAGAGTACTTTACACCTCAAGGGGTCCCAGTGAACTCACTATGGACACCTGTGAAGGAAGTGTTACCGAGTTACACAACATTTCACAATCTTGTCTAAATCTGGAGTACCAACAACCAAGAAAGTGGCAAGACAACAGCTTGTAATACAGCAAAATCTATAGTAGTGGCTTAGTCAAGCTGTGTGTATAGTGAAGTTTTCAGCTGCCTTTGGGTTATAGCACGAAAAGGAAACAATTCTATGGCAGTGTAGTGGAGGAAGTTGTAGTCTTGTTACTAAACTTCTGTAAATCCTGGGTCTGCTGCTTAGCTGAACTGGCAGACTCCTGCATTTCAATGCTGTCGAGTAAGGCAAGGGTAACACATAAACTGGACATTGCATAGCTATGCTGGCACAGCACTGCAGCTGAACTGTCAAAGACCTTTGCTACAAAAGACCCGAAGCTACAGGCCTGAGGGGCGTGGGGCTCCCTGCACCACCCCTCCCTGGACTCTGCAGACTTGCCCTCTGGCAGGCAACACCTCTTACTCTGCCCTGTATTATCCTTGTGGGGACCAAGCGCATCCCTGATCTGTACATCAAGCAGCAGTCCTGCCCCTTTCTACATCCAGTTCATTTATGTCAGGGTTTGTTTTGCCATTTTCATTGTTTGCCTTGCAAGGTGCATTTACAAGTTTCAATCCTGAGAATGAAGTGAAATCAGATTTTGCTTTCGGCTTCCTAATCCATCATCCACAATATTTGTTATCTACTTCTTCAAGCACCAGTGTTTTGGCAATCAAAAAGTCTCAAAAAACCAACAAAACTCCTTAGACAGCAATCTGGGTTCAGCCTGAAAGCTTTGTCAACTCTGGCTCAGCAGAGTTAGTTATCCTGGTTAATTGGATCGATGGTGACAGCTGTAATTACTAGAGATGAGATTGTCTGTACTGTAATTACACTTCAATCTTCAGTGTGAGCCGGACTGTAGAATACATACTGCAATTTCTCCCAATTACAAACAGGTTATGGAGAGCATAGTACTTCTGTGCTAATCATGTTTGTTATTATACAGAATAAAAAAATATGGCACCAGCTAAAAGAATTGTTAATCTGAAGCAGCTTTGCTGATTCACAAGCATGAATCCACAAAGCTTTACCGCTATGTGGTTTTTCAAGATATCCACACTCTAGAAATACAGACGGGTTTTTTAACCTAAATGGTTACTAGCTACTCAGCACATTACAACTGCCAGTACTTGCTCCAATATTCATGTGCAGAACATTAATAAAATATCAGTTTTTATAAGAAAAAGCTCTCCTTTCAAAACCATGCATTAAATATAGGAATAATTCTTTAAATTTTTTTCAAGTCCAATGTAATACAGAAACATATGCTATGCCTGTAAAAACTTGTTCAAAGAACAAGGACAAAGAATAAGGAAACTATATGCATTTGGCCTTTGCTTCAGGTTTGCAAGACATCAACAATGAATGTAACTTAAAGGAGAAAAGTATATTCAAAGGTAAAAGGATGCTGAAACATTTATTTTGGAAACTAGTGAAACTAGTAAAGACAATATTCTATTCTGCTTCACTGAATACTCAGCCTTCTGTGGTCATGGATTCTTGTTTTGGCTTTTCTTGAGGTCTCCAAAGAAGGAGGATTGTATATTTCTCTAAATAGGTTTAAAAATGTTATCACTGATTTGAAACCACACCTACATACATGTATTAACTTCTTCTGTTTCCCAGGAAGGCCACTTCACCATGTTTTTATGCAGCTCTTACTCTAATTTTGTTTGTTTTTCAGCACCAATTTAGAAATATCTATGATTCATGTTTGGGGAAGAGAGAAATGAACCAGTATATCTTTTCCTCTTCTTTTCTTTCTTTTCCTTTTTTTTTTAACTCCCAAGGCTCAACTATGTCTGATATATTAAAGACCACATAGGTTTAATGAAATCCATTTATGATTTTATGAGTAAAATCTGTCCCTGAGTGCCACTTAAGCTCACACATATGCCATCACAACAGAACTGAAGTGGTATGTTAGTGGGAAAGAGGTCTTGCTCCTGCTCTTTGCAGAGGGGTGAATCTGAGTTTCTGGTATTGAAATCCACAGTTCATGCAGCCATCACATTCTCCTTTGGAAGTGCCAAGTGATGGCACTGCAGAGAAAGCAAGCACCATCTGTCTCCACTGCACATGCTCTCCATGCAACGCTTTACAGTGGGAAGAAAGAGGGGTCCTGGCAGGAGGCTGCTACTCTTTCCACTGCCCCTGCAACTCCTGTCCTGGCCTGCACGGGACAGAGCAGCGGCTGTGGGAGAGCGGGCAAAGCTTTGACTCAC
>Ga0181612_108869_pt1 | contig 36951 bp, 13 predicted proteins | sample HoacroProtozoa21_FD_119630 | JGI IMG/M metagenome (GOLD analysis project Ga0181612, IMG submission 119630) | Hoatzin crop microbial communities from Cojedes, Venezuel. Combined Assembly of Gp0051906, Gp0051904, Gp0051908
AAACATCAGTGTTATCAACATTCTTCTTGTATTAAATCAAAAACACAGCAGCTGCTGGGAGGAAGATTAACTCTACCCAGCCAAAACCAGGACGCTGGTGTTTGCAGGGAAGGGGAGGGAGGCAGGAGGCGGCAGGCCAGCCGCTTGCCTGCACGGGAGGTCCCTCCAGGAGCTGCTGGTGTTGGCCGAAGAGCACCATGGAGGGTTTGCCTGGTGTGAGCAGGGATGCGGCACTGCCCCAGGGAGTGCAAAAACCACTGGGGTACTGACAAGGTTTTAAAAATGAATTGTCTGCACTCCAAAATCATCAAGTATACCCATTTTGTATGTTGCCCACATAACACAGGCATGTGAGTTAAGAGCTGAGGCTCAGAAGAGCTGATCCCTGTGCCGGTGCTGCTGGCCGCAGAGGCTCTGCCAGTTTGCGTGGGGATTTTCCTGTGGTATGCGCTGTCTGGTGTTGTCTTAACGTCATCCCAGATTTATGAGCTGAATGGACTCACACTATCAGATCTCATCCTGGGCCAGGAAAACTCCTGCATTTAGACCAGATGTAAGGATGTATGTAAATTAGTCTCACCAAGCCTTTTAATTATTTCTCCCAGCACTAGTCTGCAGTCAGGCTGGAGACATGCAAAATGAGGGGCCTCATCATTTTTCAGATCAGGGATGGAAAGTAATTAGTAGCTACCATCACACTCACCTCCTCTGAGCTGGCAGCTGATACCAAGACTACAGAGTCAAAATGAATCCTTCTCGCAGCCTTCCACTACCTGAAGGGGCCTACAAGAAAGCTGGAGAGGGGCTTTTTACATATAGTGATAGGACAAGGGGTATGGCTTTAGACTAAAAGAGAGTAATTTAGATTAGACAGAAGAAAAAAATTCTTTACTCTGAGGGTGGTGAGACACTGGCACAGGTTGCTCAGAGAAGTTGTAGATGCCCTCTCCCTGCGAGTGTTCAAGGCCAGGTTGGATGAGGCTTTGAGCAACCTGGTCTAGTGGAAGGTGTCTCTGCCCATGGCAAGGGGTTGGAACTAGGTGATCTATAAGGTCCCTTCCAACCCAAACCATTCTATGACACATGCTTAATCCAGTATATTTTCCTGTCACCCCATTCCCTCAAGACCACAGGCACAGAGCATCCTGTTCTTTTGCACCCAGCTATTTTCATAACTCTCAGGGACAGAAATAATCTTCTACTCCATAAGTCATCAGAATGTGCCCAACCAGTGTTACTTGCAGTTGGACAAGAAGAGAAGACAGCAAAAGAGCCCCAGATCCTGTGGTGACACATCCTTGTGTACACAGACGCTGCTCTGTGTATGCTGCTTTGTTCCATGCATTCAGCTCTGTAACTAACTCTGCCAGGTTCTTCCTGTGACAGTCTCTCCCTCCTACACCAATACCGGAGGAAAGACGGATTTTCTCTTTCATTAAGTTTAGGAGAGTTTCCACCCATCAATCTCCATCATGTGCCTTGGAAGCTGGCTCTTAATGCCTAATAAAACCTTTCTATGGCCAGGTATGATTGCAGCTTTCATGTTCCATGTAACAAGATTTTCCTCATTAAGACTTTAATTTAACTCACATTACGGATTTGTTTTATCTACTTAATAATCAAATGTTATCTAAAGAATATCTCAGTAAAATTTGAAATTAATATAAAAAGGCTGCAGGCTTTAATCCTGAGAGTCCAAGGAAGTGGCTCAGATGCCGACTTCAATAAGTATTTGGACTGGAGATCACAAGTCTTAATACATCTCCTCCCATTAAAACAACTTCTCAAGATTTAAAAATTTACCCAAGCCTGGATTATGTGTTGAACAGTAATCCAGATTTTAAAAGGGACCTCCCTTTAATTTTTACCCTAGCATGTTCAGGGCAGGGGCTGGTGCTATTTAAACGAGGTTAATTCTGCTAGGATAATGAATTAATTGATATTCTTCTATGCATCCAGCTTTACCATACTTTGTCACTGAGGCACTCTGAATTTTCAGTTGATGCAACCAGATAGAACCGAATTGGAAAAAGCTGACATTTCCAAATGCGTCCAAGTAGGAAATGATTCAGTGGTTCCAAGGAGCCGAGCCAACTGTGAAAGACCATTTGGAACATGATATACCTGGAACCCTAAGCCACTCCTTTGTTTTATGAGCTTCTAATCTTTCTATTTTAATGTTTGGTGCTTTCCTTTTCCACAGGACGATTCTGATACCACGGTGGTTTCTTTTGCATCTGCTGGGAAGAATTTGCACTGTAACTTACTGGGGAGCTCATCACAAGGGCAGCCGGTGGTCCCTGCCCTCTGCAAACCCCACTGGATCCCAGTCAGCCCAGGACAAGCTAGCAATGTACGGTGAGCCATACCTCTAAAGAAGCTAGTCAGCGACTAAGCTGTTATCATTTTGGTGATTAGAATTTGACCTTGGATTCAAAATATTAATTTGCATTTGTCACAGAAGTGGTCATTGAGGTATCCAAGTCGTGCAGGCTCATTTTACAACAGCCTATTTTGCAGCATATTGAGGTATCGTATGCCCTGGGAGAACAATCTAAAGCTTGTTTTACCTAATAAGGAAACTGCTGAGGCACGTGAATAGCTGTGCTGTTTTCCAATACATTTCATACTGATTAATTTTTCAGTTTTATGAAACAAGCTGCAGTTATCTTTGAGTCAGGTTCAGTGAACCAGTGCTTGACTTTAAAATAGCAAACTACTGATGTCGCTGGGCAGATGTGCGCAGGCACTCAAAAGACCAGGGCTCCCATCAACACTGAGTGACATCACCCTCTTCAGCTTCCCTCTTGTCCCTCTTGCTTGCTTCTGGCTACAGAAATATCGACTTCCTTTGTAACTAAATGATACTTTCATTTGATAGTTATGACATTTTCATTTAAGAACTTATGTAGCTGCCCTGCAGAAGTTCAAGTTTCATAAAAGAAAAAATGAAGTCCAATTTCCCTTTTCTATGTCCCCTTTATACAGTTTTCAGGTTTCTCTGAAGGTAGTTTGTGGTACAGAAACTGAAGTTGTGTTTGCAATGCTGGCTGAAGGAACAGGCGAGCTGTTTGCTCCTCAGACAGCTTTGTGTTGTGACTCTGTCCATGACGCATGTTCCATAAACTATCAATATTAATATTAAATATTTAATCTGCTCTCTGACTTCTGCAGGTCACTCTTGGCTTTGCTGTCATCTTTAAATAATCCCAATCTTCAGTCTGTCATCTGAAAAATGCTAGTGGCTTTTTCTTCTTCAAATTGCCGCTGAACTGCCAAAAGGAATATATCATTCTCCTTTTGCAGCATGATGGTAATTTAGAGTGGCACTGAGATATTAATTAATGGCCTGTGCCTGAAGTATAGAGCTCAGACCTTTTATTTCAATTGTATATAAGCGCTTCTGCTTTTGAACTGTACTTTACACTTAAATATTCAAGTGTCCCTCTTTGATTCAGAGCTTTCCTTGCCAGCAGCCATGGCATCAGCCCTGGCTGTTTGCACAAAGCGGTAAGAAGAGCGACATTTACGCTTACTAGGAATCATGTTTCTTTTTGACACAATGGAGCAATCTGTAGGCTCTTGTGGAGCCTGTTTTTTTGCCCCCTGAGCTCCCTTTTAATAATTATAGCATTAGGGACACTCAATCAGCACATAATCAGACCGACAAATTCAGGAAGGACATTCACACTCACATTCTGCCTTATTTCTGATTTGATCTAAAAAGCCATTGTTATTTTTCAGGAACTTCACAGTGTTACAGTAACAATTTCTATAACGTCATCGTTCCACATCTTGCTGAGCTGGGACTAGTTAGTAGCTGGGTGAGAAAAAAGTCACAAATAAATTCAGCAATGGCTACAGAAGGTGATTCTGAACACTGAGCCAGAAGGGTTTTTACACCCAGCTCCTGAGTACAATTAGGACCTACATTAGTGAGGAAGGTCCTCTTGGACAACACAGATAAGTAAATATCCCAAAGACGTTGTCAGAAAATAATGGAGACTATAATAAATAACATAAACAGTAGACTCAATGTCATCATTGACTCCAGTCAAGCAGCATCTCTTTCCTTTGTCTGATTATTTCTGGTGTTGCTGTGGTTGGTTAGGTGCACGTCAGTGCTGGGCACCGCATTCCTGAGAAAGTAATTCATACTTCCAAGACACATAGCCAAGTCTTGCTCACGTTCAGCCAGTAGGAACAGAATAAACGTGAAGCTCACGTCACTCACCTGTTCCTACCCCGGTGCCGGTACCCAGGAGAGCACGGGTGCTGTTGGCACATCGCTGTCCGGAGGGACGAGGAGTGGTGCTTGTGACATGGCTGCAGGACCCTCACCCAAGGACTTGCACCATCCCTTCCGCTGCTGTTCCCCATGGCACGGCGTACGAGCACAGTAACTCTCTACCTAATGCTTACGTATGCCAGCCAGGTCGGGCAGCCGCGGACACGGATCCTTTCCAAACCAGGACCGAAGGGCATTGAACCTTCACACTGAGACCCCTGGCCTGTGCGGGTAGGAAGGCTCCGGGATCATACCGACAGCACAGCCAGGGCAGGATTCCACGTGTGGGTTTAAACATTCTTAGCATGAAAGGAGCCGTATAAATGTCAGTCATCGTGTTCCCTGTTGGCAGAGGGTTAGGTGACTTGGTTTATCACCAAGGCTATTCCTAGAAAAAGAAAATGTAAGTGCCTTAGAAAGGGAGAAGGCCTCCAACTGCAAGAAATCTTACGGTCTTTATAAGGGTGCCTTAGGTATCTCAATTAAGTACTGATGAAATCCTGAGTGATTAATGGTCAGACAAAATAGCAGTGGGTTTATGTCACTGGTTGTGCAGTATCAGCCCTGGGCACGGCAGGGGCATCAGAGATCTGCGGTGCTGGAGACCGGGGGCACAGGCACTGGCGATCAGAGAATGTTTTCCAGACAGGGCTGCGGGTCTGTGGTATTTTACAAATTGTCAAAAGCTGCATGAGAAAGACTTCAACATCCTAAATAGAGAACTCTGGAACAAATACTACTTTGTTTCCTATGTGTACTAACTGACCCATTACCAGACTTTTTCCTGCCCGAAGGAATGATTTGCGCTCAGCTGTATTGATCTATATTGTCAGAGAAGTTGAGAGAGGGTGCATCTATGCTAGCATTTTACACTCTGAGAACGTGGTTTTAAAATCAGTCACCCTATCAACCCTATTTCTGTTTGCTTCGTGGAATGGTATCAGGGTGCACAAGCAGGATTGTTTTCAGATTAAATTAAACTGGAAGACATGCTTCTGGACTGTACCTAATGTGCTCCAGCCACTGACGGCATTAGTAACCTCCTCCACCCCCCTTCACCCCCCGCCCTGAATAGTGTGGACATTGGATCCTCAGTGCCAACTGTTTCACTCCACAGATCTACTCCTGTTGCAGGGCACTACTTGCCGGTGTGGGCGTCCATTCAGACACTCCAGCCAGACTCATGCTGATTTATGCCTCTGCTGATCTGGTCAGCAATATGGGGTCTGTGCTGCTTCCGACTCGGTTGGAGCATGTCAGCTGACGCATCTACAGCATTGCAGGTTGTAAACTTCAAAATCTGTAGACTAAACTCAGAGACTGTATGTCAGGGTGCCCATGCATTCCTCCTCATGTACACCCCCCCAACCTCCAGCTCCTTCCTACATGATTCCCCATAAACTTTCCCTGTCACTTCTTTACACTGGTGGATGCACTCAGCCCTGTTCCTTCCTGAGATACCATTTGAAATCACACAATGTGGCAAAGCGCAGAGATGTTAAAATCCATTGAGTTAGCAGTCGTGAGAGAGGGCATTAGTACACCAGAAGGCATTCTAGATATTGCTCAACAACTATTTCACGTATTTTGGTTACTCCATGTATTGCAGATTTGTTTCTATCTCCTCTGCATTTTCATGTTCCCCAGAACGAACAGATTCAGGAGAAGATGGCTTCCTGAACTCTGAGGACTGGCCAAAAGCCGATATTCAAAAATTGCGCTATTTCAGACAGAAAAAAAAGCCATCAAGGTAATACATGGACTTGAAAACTCAGCTGTAAGCACCTGTTCATCTCTTCATAGATGAAGTTCAGTTGAGTGCATCTTGCTTCTAAAATTGTCCTGACGCTACTGGGAATGTTGGCTCAGAGTAAAGGAAATGAGCAAACCCAGCAGCTCTGCCAAACTCGGTGCCACGAACGCTGAACAGACTGCGGGCAGAGGGAAGACTTATTACTCACCTCACGGTCACTGGCAGATTTGACTGTCATATTTCATTTTCCATGACATTCTATTCAGACAGAGGAGGGACATATCAGAAAGACTATTCATATTTTGACCTGGGTCTGCACAGAGAGGGGCTGTCGGTGATAGGAGGTCTTAGTTAAGGGGTTTATATTTTTCATGAACAAGGGCAAAGTTTTCAGATGTGAGCAAGCTGTGGTCACTATGATGAGAAGGGAGTTTTGCTGTCAAGTCAGATCTCCATGCTGCTGCCGATTTCTGTGCTGCTAATGCCCCTCGAAATAGTCTCCAGTTAAGGAGATGATAAAAAGACAATGTTGCGAAGACAAAAAGAAGTAATTTGCTAAACAGGAAACATTTTAAAAGTGTGCTTACTGAGTTAGAACAAAAATCCCTGACCTACAGTGCTTTGACCCAAGCTTCTTCTGAGATTGCCAGGGACAGAAAACAAGGCAAGAACCCACCCTTGAATAAGCACGCTGTTTGTTAGGTGCTGTACAAGGCACCTAACATATTCTTATTTCCCTTAACAAAATCTGGTTTTAAAAACCAACCAACTAAACAATTGGGAAAATACAGCTCTGAAGCTGTTTATCCAAGTGGAGAGAGGGCCGTTTGCCTCAAGCCTGGGACCCAAATCCAGGTCTGTTTGCAGCATCTGTAAATTCAGACATCGCTAAGAGTTGTTGCCAGCTTCACAGGATTGTGGCGCCTGGTTTTCACTGAACTCTTGGCTTGATGAAAACAAATTTTGTTTCTCCTATTCAAAAACTAAACATTTTTTCCATGACGAAGCTTGCTTCTGAAGTGAGCAGCTAGAGGCTCTCCAATGGAAAGTGGCGCAGCCTCATCAGTGTCAAGGGAAGACCTAACCCTCTGCTTCAGCAGGCTGGAGAATGAGACACGAGAAGATTCCTGATTGAAAAATGTGGCTTCACCAGAAGGCTGGTAAACAAACCCTGTTTGTTCAGGTCTTATTATAGAACAGCACAGCCACATGAAAGATGCAACACAGCTTCGCTTTGTGCATTGATCTATCAGTTGAGAAAGGGTTCAGATGCGGCCAGGTGGAAGAGCACGTTTGTGTTTCCTTTCAAAGTGCACTCTTGCTTTTGTTGTCCCAATTCACTATTCTTAGAGGCACTCAGGGCCCAGAGCCTTTTCAAGTCACTTTTCTTATTTACTGTCATTTGCTGATAATCCCAGCTCCCCCACTCTCATTCACTCTCAGGTACCTCCTGCTGCTGCTATTGTTGCCAGCTACTGCAAAAAGAAAAAAGCAAAAAAGCAAAGCACCCCTCCTCCCGGGCGCATTTTCCTCCACACTTCACCTAGAGAGGCTGCCTTTCACATCATTAAATTGCTTCATCTCCTGCTGCCAGTTACGCCTGCAGAGCTTTTGGTAGGACCCCATCTCTCCTGCTCAACGTGGTACACCTTTCAACATAGCGGTGATTCCTAGCTGGGACCGTAACCGTTTGTCTCTTTCGTCTCTATTGTCTCAAGGCTTTCAGTAACAACCTTTCCGACAGTTATTTATTGCTGCTAACAGCACACCAGTCACTAGTCAGGTTCATCCTGCAAATGCAAAGCAGCACATTTTGGGAGCAGATATTAGTGTAGCAGCGCAATTTTTCTTGAGTTAATGTGAGTCGTGGGGCTTAACTCTGCCTTGCACACACGTATCCATCCCCCACTGGAACTTAAGAAGCATCAATCTGCAGAAGCACGGATCCTCTTCACAATCACCTCACAGCTGAAATTTACTCCCTTTTTTTTTTTTTTTTTCCAACTAGTCTTTTTACAAACAACAGAATGTCACCTTCTGAGAAAGGTTTTATGTTTTACAACTATCATATTACTTCCCCATCAATAGCTGAAATAATTACAGCTTTTCTAGTACAGAGGGCTATATTACTGTTCTTCAATGTCCAGAATAATTTTTTAATTGTTTCTGACTTACCTGATCAAGTGAGTGTTTTTCGTAGTGTGCGGGTGATTACAGACTGTGTGCCATGCACGTGAGGAAAAGGGGCCATTGACAGAGGCTGAACCGTGCTGGCTTGGAGCAGTCCTGGCAGAGTTTGCTGACGTGCAGGCAGGCTGAAAGTGGGCTGCATGGATTCCTCGCCCTCCCTCATGTACTATTTCTTCACATTGTCTTTATTTTTACCTTTTGTTGTAATAATGACTCACTGTGCTTAAAAGCTGTAACTCTGAATTCTCCAAAAGTTCCCAAACCAAAGAACACTCCTTGATGCAAGGAGTGAGAGAATAAACAAAAGTAGATTCAAAAATAGAACTCTTTCTTTTAGAAAAAGAGAGAAGTAGTGAATAAAGTGTTTCACGTAGAGGCAGTTAAAACTGCAAGTAAGGTGACATTTTCCAGAAGTGTATCATACAAGGGGAAAAAGCTCAAGTGACCATTACATTTTCTGGGAAGGCAACAGGAAAGAAAGATAGCCCTGAGGTGGGTAATTTTTTAAATATTGCTAGGAGACAGGCACTAGATTTTCATCTATTCAGGTTTGCGTAGGGACATGTTGAAGTCTGAGCCAGTGATCAGGCAGCATGAAAGACACTGAAGGGTATGTTACATCTAGGAGAAAGAAACTACCCTTGAAAGGTATCAGCTTGAAAGAGAAACCAATATCAGAGGGGAAAGACTTCCGAGCCACATGTAGCAGATCTGTAACTGGCCTTAACTCGAAATACATCATAGACTGTTATTACAATCACTGTGTCAAAACAAATTGTAATGGGGATCAAATATCAAAATCAAGAGAAAAAGATCAAATCAACAGTCCCGTTTTAACCTGTGAAAAAGCAAAGTTTATTCAGCACTAGCGAAAACAGAACCAGATCTGATTGCAAGAGTTAGAAGGAGCAGAAGATGGTATTACAGGACAGCGGGTAACCAAATCCTAAGTCACTGAAGGACATAGCAAAATTAAGGAATTCCAGGATTTCTTCAGGCCAAAGACTGAAAATCACAGTCATGAGTCAATGTGCACCTGCAGCAATCTGGAAGATCATGCAACATGCATGTGTTTTAAGAACCCACACCTTGGCCAGAGCTGTTATATTTGTAGGGAAAACCATTTTGTAAAAGCTTCCAGAGAAGGATTTAATGTACCTATAAAGAAATAACAAGTCATTCACAGTCTATGCAGTGAAAAAGAATTTTTTCAAAAGCGAAAGAAGTGAGCAGAACATCACCCTGAATACTGGAACCCCTGTTAAGTAAAGGTTTGTGTCAGCTTGATACTAGCTTTTGAGCTAATCTGAGATCTCAAAGAGAAAACCTCGTACTGCTGAGCAGAGACATGCTGGGCACAGACAGAATGGCTGCTGTGGTGGGTTCAAGAGCTCCATGCAAAAGGGCAGTTACATCTTGAAAATTCGTTTTTATGGAATGACTACTGCATCTGTTCTAAGGTGGAAAACAGGTCAATACCCAGGCTCATTAAAAAGTGAAAGAAAAGAGTCCATGAAGACAGAACGCAAACGCACAGACAAAAAGAATGATGGACACAATAAAGGTCTAGAAACGGCAAACAAAAAGTTTAATTCTGAGCAAGCAGACAAAGGACAGAGACAAAATAACAAAAAATACTATTACCATTAGAAATGTAAAGAAAAGAGTCTCATGTTTTATTGACGGTGTTCAATATAGAGTGAGATGAATTTATTTATGCTAACTATATATATATACCGGATCTGGGTTATTATTCCCACTATTTAGAAATAGCACTGTGACAACGCAAGACACGTAATCTCATACTTATCTGTTGGCCTCCACATACCAGCTATGCTAATGATAACTACTACACTACCACATGATTAGCATCATTTCAGATACTTTTCTAAATAGTGTAAGCCACATTCTAAAGCCTTCCTGGAAAAGAGTACTGAAATTGCCAAAAGGGCACTTGAAAAGACTGGTGGGTAGAGAACCACCAGATTGCAGAGCAGCACTCGTGGGACTGGGACTGTGGCTTCTTGTCTGACAGACAGACACTACAGCTGGTCTTTCAAGCAGGGCACTAAAAATCCTTAAAATACAATGAGAAAAGAACAGATCAGACAGAAAATGTACATCACAACAGCCTTTGTAGTCATGGGAAGATGAATTTATATACAGGTGTAACAGGGAGTAACCTCTTGTGAAGCTGTGTTTTACCCCAGCATGGTGATTTCTGGATAACATAAAACACACAGCTAGAAAAAGAAACCGGCTTAGTTCCTTTCAGAGATAAAGAAGGAAAAAGAGGTACACCCCAGTCATGGAGGCTCAAGCAGAAGAGATGAGAAATCAGTCGATAGGACAGGCCAGAGAGTAAGGACTGAGCGGAGCAGCACAGGGAACGAAGGGAGCATTTCAGGGTCTATCGCCTGCGAGATGCTCTGAATACCCACCCAAGAAGGACTCAGAGACCGACGAGGTTTAAGTTACTAGCCACGGTGTTGTCAGGCACATGCTGATTCTAAGCAGTTGTTCAGGTTGGTTATAAGAAGCCTGACAAGTGGGGGACACAGTTCTTCCCCCTCTTCCTACAGACATTTCAGCCTGGATGCTGATCCCCTTCCACACAGAATTTGTGTTGTGCGTTTCACAGAATTTCCACTGTTGACCTTTCCCGTAGCTCCTGTGATAAATTGCTTGGAGGAACAACCTTTCTACACCTTTTTCTCTCGTTAAGATGTTTAAGTAGACTTATTAAGTATAGCATTTGGACGACACCCAGGCAGCAGAGATGACCTTTCTTCTGTTAACTAAACAGAACTGCAGACAGAGTGCAATTTTCTTTAGACTTGTAAGTGTTTCAGGGGGATGCTAAGAGGATTTCACAGTAGGAAACTGGGGATTGCAGAAAAGGATGCTGCAGGTGAAGGCAAGCCAATTGTTTGCTCTAGTTTCTAAATGGCGTGTCTATCTTTCTCAAATTCTCCTGGTCCTTCTTTGACTTTAGGAATTACTGGTATTTACAACATTATGAGTGATAAGGAATGTCACGTGATGAACAGTCAGTCTTAGCCTGGATTCCTACAGATTTTTATCCTCCCATCATTTCACCACCGACCCAGGCATTCCCCGTTGCCTTTCCTCCTCAGCAGCCCCAGTTCCTGCTCTCTTGTTCCTGAAATCCTTGCTTTCACTCACGTCCCCTAGGCACCGGCTGGCGAGAGGCAGCGGGGTGCAGTGGCTTGCTCAGAGCCCACTGATGCTGGTAGGGTGGCCAGTGAGTGCATCCCAGTTCAACCAGCAGCCAGTCAAACCAAGGTACCTGCCCAGTTGATGCTGCTGCCTTTCTTTTAGGGTGACACTCACTTGGCTCTTCCTTCTCTACTCAAACACCAGTTTAAAAAATAAAAACCAACCTTTTAGGAATGCAATGTCTTTGAGACATTACTGCCTCTTCTTAACATGGCTGAAATTCACAACTGGGTTGAAAAGCCATTGGAGAGAGGGCAGGAACAAGCATGAGCTGAAAGTACAGTCATGTATGCATCACTACTTGGGAAGCTGCTAAGAGATTGGGACTTTAAACCTTCTAGTAGATAAAAACTTTCAAAAGTATGGGATTGATTTCCCATTTTGAGAGATCATCTGCAATGTTTTCCTCCATTTGTTTCAAGCAGGACTCAGAAGTCCTGGAAAATGATCTGTTTTGGAGAGTTTCTCAAGGCAAAGGCGTTACACAGCAGGGATACTACCAGTCTTCTGCTGGTGGGGCAGCCTATGAACAGTGGGGATGCAGAAGGCCTTTGTCAGTGCATGCATAGGAATACTGTTTGCAGAGCCAGCTACAGTACGCCATCTTTACCACCAAAGAGGCTACAGTGCGATTCACCCCAACTCAAAGTAGAAGCTTACAAAAGGTGAAATGAACTGAGCCCTCCAAGTGTCCATTTCTCTCTCCTGACTCCAAAGGAGAACTTGGGTACCTACCCTGGCTGCAAACAGCTGCAGCATAAAAATCTAAAGCTAGGTGAAAGGAATCTCACCTTAGAGTCCAGCCAATAACTTCCCTTTCATTCTACTTCCAAGTAACAATATTCTCAAACAGAAAAACACAGGTAAACATAAAGCAACACGGGAAGATATTTTTAAAGCATAATCTTGCTATAAAATGCATGGTTGCAAAATAAATCTGTCCTCTTGGTGGCAAGGTTGTCAGCATTCTCTTGACAGGATGCTATCATTCAGCTTGTGAATGCTGAAGTTCCAGTGGAGTAAGAGAACGGCACTTCATTAAAATCCATTTCTCAGTACAACCACTGCCAACACCACGAGCTGCCTCTGCAATTAAGAAAATGTAAAATGATCCCCTGCAGAGAAGAGTACAGTAGCAATGAAGGGAACAGAGTCAAGTCCAACCCTAAGCCAGCAAATAATTTTCTTTTTACAGCTTCCCGGAAAGGACTTGGCAGGGAACATGAGCAGACAACGGAGCGCAGTAAATTGGTGAAGGCTTTATCATGAACCTACTGCTCTGTCACGCTGAAATGCATTTCGCTGAACTGTACTCCTCAAAAAAATAGATTTTGTATTTATATGGATGTATGTACATATATATGAATATAACTATATATGAATGCATGTAAGTCCTTCAAAAATGAGTCCTTTGTAAGTAGCTGGAAGCTTCCAGCAGTCACTGCTGCCGTCAAGAGTGACCACTTCTACCTCTTCACCCTCTCGTAGAGGGAGCATTACTGCCTAGTCACTGACCCCCCCCTTACCCTGGCAAACTCTGAAGTTCAGTTCCACGATGTTTTTCTGCTAGATTGTCATTATCACACATTCTGATCTGCCTGAGGCAGCTATTAAGCCCCTTGTCAAGTCACAGCTTACATCTTGACTGTGAATCATATCTTCTTTTAGTCCAAATTACCTCTGCATTTCAATATTCTGAAATAGATACTGTGCAATTAAAGCATTTTAAAAGCATTAATTCACACTTATGGCAATAACTCATTGTTTTGTGTCAGAAAAGCTATTTGTCTGCAGAGACTGTATTATTATAATTGTTTTTAGTGCCCCCTTTAGTGGTATGTCCAATCAACAGCATCAGTCCTTTGTGAAGACAGTATCATAGTCTCAGTGTCAGAAGGGACTCACACAAAACAGAGACGAAAAATTGTCTTCGCCATAGCCCTAAACCAAGTAAGGCCTAGTACAATGAAATGAGAGAGTGGCTGAATTTCTTTCAGCTTTCCAAAGAATGATGTAGAGAGATGTAGTTTAGAAAACTTCAAGCAATGTGGAAGAGAGAAATACACGATGTGTTTTATACACATAAAGGGCCACTTACCAGTTGGTGTAAACCAGCAGCTTAACTTTCACGGCACTAAACTAATTCCCACCGAAAGACCATCTGGTCCACTTCAAGCATCAGAAAAATCTGGCAAACATGGAAACCTTCCCAGTTTACCTCAGAGATGCAAAATCAGCATTTATACTTCGGAACAAGTTTGTTTTCACTGCATACTGTTGTTAAATCCCGCATTCCTACTCTCTAAACAGTTCTTGCTGTCACTTCATCCTTTGTTTTCTCAGTTTCTTGTCTGTCACAACATTAAGCCTCTTTCTAAGCTTTTGAGAACAAAATCTGGTTCTTTCAGCCAGTCACACTTCCCAGAGGGCATGGTGATAAAAAATGAGATGGGTGAACTGTTGGAACAGGGATTATTTGAACTCCATCCGCATTCCCAGACTGAAAGCGATGAACCACTGCCATAGCCCAGCTCTGCGGCAGTGGCTGGGTTCCTTTGAAGATCTGCCCCCTGTATCAGAAGGTGGTTGGAGGCTACCCAAATCTGAGGCTGAATCCTCTTACCTCCTCTCTCCTGCCGAATAGATCACCTCGGCAGAGGGGCATCTCAAATTGCTGGGTTGCTAGCAAAACTCTGACTACTTCAGGGATTCCCAGAGGTTTCAGGAATGTGGCTGTGTAGGTGTTTCAGACGGATCCTAGAGAATTTTCTCAAAGAATGAACCAAATACTCCTTTGGAGGTATGCAGGACAAATGCAGGCACGGCTGCCCACAGGAGGAAGAGGTAGCTGGTTCCTGGGTCAAGTTCCTTCCACTGTTCTCCAAATTCGAAGTCAAAGGCACCAGGAGAGAAAATGGACAACATAACACATCAGAAGATGTTTTCATCCCATTGCTTATATTGCGAAGAAACAGGTTAATTCGGGATAAAAGATTACATGGTGTGACGGAGTGGGGTAAAATGAATACAGTGGAATCTCGTTGAATGTGACTGTACTTTTCTGAAGTCTGAAATTAATTAATCCTTCACCCCCTTCTCCTCCAGGAACATTACCTCCTTTTTCTGCAGGGCAGAAGACCCAGGAAATCCTTCACCTGGATTTAATGACCGTCCGCTAAGCGACTGAGGACTGTTCCTTTCTGTCCCTTGCTCCCTGCGGCCGCTCCCAGCTTCCCTGGCTTGGCAGGCGTCACTCCGTATTGCTCCTTCCACAGGTTGTTCCCGCTGGTGTCTCGGCAGCCTGGCCCTGGCAGCTGGCTGTCTCCCCACCTGCTGACCCCGTTCTGCCGGGGCTGCAGGCCCGCACAGCAGCTGTCTCGGCGTGGAAGGCTCTGCCGGCAATACGGCTCTTCACTCACCTTCTTCCACCCGGAGCCCTACACCCACAGCCTCAGGACTTGTGATCCAGCCAGGAATTTCCTCAGAAAATAATGCATTTTTGACAGAAAATTGCATTTTCACAGTATTAGAATATTCAGGAAAAGGTCTCATCTAGTACTGGTTCAGGACAAAATCCCTCACTGTTTCCAGCTTTGTTTTTCTGCAATTCCTGTTCTGAAAGGAATGCTGGTATTTCTAGCATTTGTCCAAATTAAAAAAAGAAAAATATCACCATTTCCCATGGACTACATATTTGAATTTTGAACTATTCTTCTTAGAAAAGCTCTTTTTAAGAGTCAAGTCTTCATATTTGTGTAAGTCAGCATAATGCCACTGAGGCATGAGAGCAGAGGATCTGGTCCCATGATCTACATCTCCAAGCCTACTGTGAACTGCAAACCTACCCAGCTGTCACATTTTAAAACCTGATCTCTTAAAGGCTTTTCGAAATTGTCACATCCTTCCCATGAACCATCTCAAGAGGTACTATCTCTTGGTAAACGGCATACCTGAAGCTATTCAGAGCTCAGCGTACTGACACAGTAATTATTTCTCTGTTTCCCATGGAAGAGGGGTGGCCACGGGAAATGACACTGGTTAGCCTGGGTAGTGCTCTAAGGGCATCTGCTATCATCATGAGACCAGTAACTCTCTACCTGTGGTTTCTGAGAGAGAAATACTGAAATAATAGCTTGGCTGCAGCTGACTTTAAAGCATGCCTAATTATCACGTTCAACATGCACCTGTTACAAGTCTCAGAGTTTCTAGTAAATAATGAAGTAATTTAACTCCTTCCTACAAATGAAGGTTTCCAAGTTTCATTGTAGATCTCACAGCTTTGAAACTAAGCATTCCTGGATCAGAAAACCTCCATGTTTACCGTCACCAGAACAAGGGTAATACCCTTTCCCAACCAAAGGAAATACTAAGTAATATTACTTGGGCTCTGAACATTTTTAAGTACAACAGTCACAGCCTCTCAGGGAAATATGAAATACACATTGAAGAAAGATCATCACTGGAGGCATGCTGTTGGCCTGTAATGGGAGCATAACTGAGTAACAGAAAGGTTAAAGCCCCTTGAAAGGTAGGAATCTTAGTATTAGCACAAGGCACCGCCTCCAAAGTGAAGTGCGCGCAGTCACCTCAAAGGAGAATAGACCACCCCAACATGCCTTGGGAAAAAGAGCTTGTGACTGGCTTTTCAGCAAGCCCTTACACAAACCCCATCCCTGAGCAGATTTCCCTCAAACTGTTTCACAGTCGGGGAGCTTGAAAACCACTGCTAGTGTTTTACACCAGATGTTTTGCTATTCCTCAGAGTTGCTGGACTGACATTCCTCCTTGCCATGAACGATCACAGTGAGGAAGGATAGGTCTCATAGTTTAAGCATGCTGGCCCACCTGCATAGCTCATCTTTCTCTTTCATACATATTTTATTTTGTGTAATGAGATTTCACAGCACAGAATAAATTAGAATATACAGGCTATGCTGGAAAAGACAGCAGAAAGATGGGAGACAGGACTAAATTAGCTGCCAGAACTATTTACACAGGGCACCCAAAACCCTGGATAGATTTACTTCTGCTGCTTGAAACGTTCATGCTTTCAAGGTGGAATCAGATCAGTTTAAGGTGCTCTTTCTTCCAAGAAGTTCTTGACATCTCAGAATTGAACTACATTAAAACACTGCAGGAAGGTGTTAATTAACATGTAAAAAGCAGGACCCGCAGACTGTGTAACGGCAGGCACATAGTGTGCCCAGAGATGAAAAACAAGAGCAGATATGTAAATGATACCACTCCTCAGTGAAGCACGTCTCATGTGTCTTCTCAATACCAAGGGCTAAATAGCAGGCTTGTTCCAGTCGCAAGCACAGCAGCCATCCAGGAGTGACTGCCTCAGAAAAGGCTCCTTGTCAGCTCCCTAAGCACCTCACCTACACGCTGTGCTCAGCACACGGCTTAAAGCTGCCCGCTCTTCACCTAACACAAAGCGTGAGCTCGGTTGTTCTCTGGTGGCTCTCCGTCTCCTGCACGTGGGAAACAGGACGCTCTGCCCTCTCACACTGCTGGTCGTTTGAGCAGCGAGTGCTGGGGAGAACGAGCTAGTGCCAGGTCTTGCCATCTGAAAATTAAATGGGCCGTGGTCTTGCTCTAAGTTGAAAAGGGAACTTCACAGACCATAGGAGGGTGACTAAGTTATCTCCAGCTTAGTGCTGTTTAACAGGTCAAGGATTGTTTCAAGCGTTCAAAGGAGTCGCAGGAGTGAAACAAGAACTAACAAAAACATGATGTTATTTACAAGAGATCTTGTGATTCTTCCCCCTTCGGCAGTAGCCTGCACAGATCAGAAGAAAGCAAGACAAAAAGGGAGTCATGCTCAAATATTGAACACATTGAGAAAGATATCCTGAAGTATAATTCTCACTCCAGACAGATTTCACTGCAGGTGTGATCGTTGTATCTTTCCCGCAAACGTTTACAGCTAAGAGTTAAAGATTATGATCAAGGAAGTGGACTACAAACCTGCCATAAACTCAAAGACATCACACATATGCCAACCACAAAAGCCACATTCAGGAGATAATGATGTAATTGGTTTGTAACTAACTATACAAGCAGAAAATACAAACAAACAAACAAACAAACATCCCCCAAAACCTGTTCACACATAAGAGACATTATTCAGGAGGCAATGACATTCATAAAAAATATTAGTCGTGAATATCTTATCTTCACCCTGCAGTTACTGGGAGAATTAATTGATTTCTAAAGAAGGTAGCCATTGCATCAGTTTAGGAAGATCACAATGCAGTGTTCTTCCAGCTGCGGACTGTGGACTACTGCTGACTCATAAAATAGCAGGGCTCTGAGACAACTCAGAAAATCATCTAGACCATACACTCATTCCCACACAGCAAAAAAACCTGTGGGAAAATAATAATCTAAAAAGTAGCTTAATTTTGGTTTCATGGCAAATGAAAAATATCGTGGCCCTCTTTTTTTTTCTGACCTGAGTTTCACATGAGAGTAACACATTTCTATCAGTAACTACTTATGTCTATTTTTTTTTAAAGAAATCTTCTATACCAAGTATGAACACAGTGAAATTGATAACATAATAAACAACAGCAGACACTGCCTATTGATCAAACAGAGCTGAACAGGGAGACCAAAGATTTGAGCTACTCTTTCCATCTGAGAAAAGGTAGTTTGTGCCTCTGCCTTTTTCCTGTTAACCCTAAGATATTATCATCTTTTTAAGATCCAATACTAGCTTATTTAGTATCTGGGCATTGTCCTCTAGATTTCCAACTCCTTTTCAAGCACTATATTATTGTAGTAAGCACAGAAAACAAAAACAATCCTCCTATGATTTAGATTATTATTTACCTGTAAGGATACGAAAATGTTCCAAGGTGTTTATATCTCATGAACTGTTAGATAAATTTTCTATTTTAGAACTTCTAGAGGAATTGCTTCCAGGGTCTATTTTCTTGAGAGACAGACTCTTTTCTTAAGGTTTGCTGGATACAGTGTAAAGATTGGAAAGTTAAATCCATCGAGCCCCAGTCAGAGATGATCACTGTAAAAGACTCCTTCTGACAAGCATTCCAGATTTTTATTCTCAGCAATATCACCTCACTTTGAACGAAAATGGGAATAACGTTAAATACTCGCTTTTAGTTGGCTGCAAGTGTTGGCTGCAAGATCCACAATTCTGTCGCTGTTCTGTCACCATGCGAATCTCCATCTTAATGGTCTTCCCAGACTTAATTTACACAATAAACTGTGATTTACTGTCTTCAGTACTGAAATTTATTCCTTTCCTTCATGAATTAAAGGTCTATTCTATTAAACAATGCAACTTCATATGTGATAAATTAAGAGGCACACAAATTAGACTGCATACCCAGGATTCTTTTCCAAGATGCAGCAGAGCACTTGGTGTGTGAAGTAGTACACCCATCTGAATCTTTCCTTGCTTGTCATCTGCAGTTTGCTCTACTGAATCTGGAACAGCCACTTAAGGGCAGGCAAAGTGCCATTTTATGAGAGTGGTATAAGCACAGACCGCCAAGAGACTACATATGAAAATCAAAGTTGCTCAGTGACCGCGGCATTCCAAGCTAGGAATGTCCAAGCAGCTGTGAGGGCTGATCTATCCTGCCTATTTTTAATGGGATGTGTCATTTGGCGTAGATTAATTTCAGAAATAAAAGATACTTCTTCAGATACGTTTCTATGACTTTGCTGAATTCAGATTAGTATAAGGCACTAGTAGTGTAACGCTGTAGATATCGCGGTCTTTTGGTGCATTCCACAGGGAGCAGTGCTGGGTGCAGCCGAGCCACCAGGCAACAGCTAATGCACAACCACCATGTGCTCTCTCCCAGACAGTGCTAACAGGGAGGCTGCCATTTATGCTTCTCTTGGTAAATCCAGATTTATACAGAACAGAATACATGAATGTCAACGTCCCATCACACTCCTGTTGAGATCAGTGGATATTCTTCCACCAGCTTCTATAGAGATCAGACTTGTTTAACATTGGTAGAGGGCCAGGGCAAGTAGATCCTGTCCTGTAAATTTAGATCAGAAGACCACTTCTGCAACTTTCAGATTAGGAGATCTATGTCTCCATTAGAATGCATCTGGCTAACAGGATTTAGCCTTTGTACGCAGTTAAGCTCCTTGGGGTTACAACCTCTTGATTCCTAATTCAAAAGAAGTAGGTGTGAATGCTCATATATTGCTTTATCTTACTGTCATGGCAACAAAATCCTCATAGCTGCAATGTCATTGTTAGCCATGTAGCAAAGGACAGCCAGAGGATGTTCACTGCCTCCACCCTTCTCAAAGGTTAACACCACAAAAAAATCCTGTTCCAAAATGCTGAAAATCTATTATTGTAATACCTATTTCAGGACCACTGTAACATAAGTGTACATGCTACCAAAAAAAAAAGAATCAAATAGAACATAGTTTAGAACATGTCTTTTAATTGATGATGAATTTCTACAGTGCTACAGTATTAACAATCTCTAAAACAAATATTCGAATCTATAGCTCAACAAATCTTATAATCTTTGCAAATAAATAAGTTATTGAAAGTATCATATTGTGCTGTTTTCCTGTCTGTGTAAACTGCTAATGATAACGCATTTCAGAAAAAAATAACAATAAAGAGCAGCTGCGGTGCATTTACATTATTAAAAATCTTTAAGAACAATTCTATACATGATAAGCTTAGATAACTATTTCTGTATTTACACTTTTAAAAAGCCATCAACTGAAAGGACATAAAATACATTCAAGACTGAACAGAGAAGCAAGAGAGCTGTGAATAAAAAGACAACGTGTTTAAGCTGATACAACATGACACAGAAAGTACTGTACATTTTAGAACCTGAAAGCCACTACCAGTTGCAGGCCTAAACTTGACAGCAGGTTCCTATGACCGGGCTAGAGTTACCCAACATTCAGGTTCTCCACAGTTTGTCTTGCTACAGCCTGAAGTTCAACTGTCAGACTTACTCACTTTTGTGACCTGAGAGGTCACAAGACAGGTCTTCTGCATCTGGCAGCTCATAAGGAGGAATCACTTACTGACATCTGCAAAGCCTTCGGTCCTGCTGAAGGCACTCAAGACCACCAGAATGGCATCAGGGGCGTACAGTACCAGAAACTGAACCAAGAGTACTACCCACTGTTAAGGTGTGCTGTCACGAAAGCAAGGTTAAGGAGCTCTCCATGGCAAGGATTACCCTGCCACTGTAATAGCCTGGTAAAGCTTAGTAGGCACTAACAATACTACAACTGACTTGAGCAAGGGAACACAGAGCTTTGCATAAAGATGAGGTGTTTGTTTCTTAAACAGTCATTGTAACAAACTTATAATAAAACATTTTAAAATGCTACAGTTAATCATCTATAAAATGTGTATGTTGAGCATGAATTGAAATTGTAAACTAGTAATAAATAATATGGTACATCTGAGCACATTTTAAAATACACATTAAGAAATAAAATTTAATTTTCAGAAAAACTTTCAACCTTTTTTTTGAAAATCACATTTAACCAATCCTTGATAAACAACTGCAGCCAGTTTGCCTGCCTGAAAATTGTGATCTATGAAGCCCTCCTGCCTAGTGCAGGACACTTACTTATATTAATTTTCCTTCCTTTATTTTTTCCAAGGCAAATTAAGTAAGTAAGAGCTGAATTCACAAAAACTATTAATGTAGCGACTACCTTAAATTATATTTTTTAATAGTTGTAATTTGTTTTCATTCTAGTTTATTTAGTAGTCATATAAATATCCACAAAAGTAAGCTACTGTGAAGAGTGCAAGTACCACAGTCAGAGCAGTAGCTAGACCTAGATTTAAAATTCACACACTTATTTCTGGAAAAGAAAAGCTAGGTTCCCTCTGGTCACAGAAAAGGTCTCCATGCACCTCCCTGTTCAGCAGTCATTGCAATCTGTCCATAAACATGAAGCTGGCTAAATGTTATGTTCAATGGGAATTAGGAGAAGCAGCACACTGCACCATTACTCTGTACCTGTTCATTTGGAACTATACTACCAACAGCAGAATGGCACAGCTATCTTGGCTTACCAGTATTTCAAGAAATACAGGCTTATAGATGGTAATAAGATAGCTGAGTGGAGCAGAAAAGCCCTTTCTGTAACCCACCCTTCGTGCGCAGAAATCCTCGCAGCTGACCTCTGAGCTCTTTAGGCAGAAGGCATGGGAGCATGTTGAGCTTCCTCTCTTCTCACATCCCACGTAGTGAGAGGCGAGAGAAATGACGCCTGTCAACTACTATTCACAATGGCCTCAGTGACCCTCTTGGCAGCTGATGAGGAAGATGCAATTTCTCAGCATCATATTCCTTTGTACTGCCCGTGCCCTGAGGCCAGGATCCGGCCTCTAGATGTTCTGGGCAGAGCTGTGAAATGAGGCGATTCACCCAACCCGTCCCAGAACAGTCTTTCCCAGTGGGAACAGTGTGTGGGTTTTGGGGAGAACCTCAAGGAATCCAACTGCTTTCAGCCAGTGTTTATAAAAAGGACGGGGTGCTTATGTTACTACCACTGATAGGAAACGTCATCTGATGAAAAGGAATCTCCTTCCAAATGCCTAGTCCTATGCATTGTCATTAAAAAAGCTTCATAAGGTCACACTCTATATTAATCCATTCCAGAAGGCATATATAGCACAAGTAAGAAAACACCTTTATACGAACAATTTGTTAGAGACTACATCAAAACATTAAAGATGCTGATGTTTGAATACATTTCTAATCTTTCATAAACAGTGAATACATTTCTAATCTTTCATAAACAGAAGAATTTCAATGCTTTAGAAAATTAGGAATATCACAGAGAGGAAGACAAAAAGACAGGTGTCAAAAAGAAGTTGAAAAGAGAGCACCATATGAAAATCATACTTAACTTTTTACATCCATTTAACAGGCTAATTCAATGTTTCATGATGTTATATTGAAGTTTAAGTAAGCTACCTAGGATAAAGCCCTGGCCCATCTGAAGTCAATGGTAAGAGGATTTTACCTGCCATTCTCACTGTCTTTGAGAAGGTATTAACACAAAAGGTATACATTGAGGCTTCAGTGAAAGGCTTCCATCAAAAAAGAAGAGGAAGAGGAAAACATGTTGCTTGTTTTTTTTAAAGTACTTGCCATGTGAACTACTCTACATGGCAATCTCTCTGTTCTAACAAACATCGAATGCAATACTGTAAGTAATTTCTACCTTTATTTTTATTCATTTATCATTTAGCAAGACTCTTCTGTAGCGGTAAAACATTTTTAAAATTATACCATTACCTTGTACACTGCTGCTTTACGAAAGTGCAAACCCAAGATTTTAGCAAACAGTGCTATATTTTTCTCCTGTGACATGTACAAAAGGATATAAAAATAGCTCCTTGATTAGCATATGATAATATGCTTAAGCCACAATGAAAACAAATATAATACAGTCTAACAGTGCAGGTATTCCTTTTATTACAGGAACAGCATCTGTGGGATACACTCAACTGATCAAGGATTTCAAAATCCTTAAAGTATCCAATGCATTTTCAATGAATTGATAGCTATGGTCTTCAGTGAGCTGCCCTGACCGTAAGAAAAGAGACACAGAACTTCATCTTAGCTACTCGTATTTCATCACACTCTTCTGCTTGCTGAGAAATATTTCTAAAAACTGCCATGATGTTCCTCATGGATCAAAAAGCAAGTGAAGTTTATAAAACAGTACTCCAAGAACTCTGGACAAACACAACTGCTAGTCTGAACAAGTGTAACAACTATTGTGATTCAGTATTGTAAATGTAGTTTATATTTTAAACTTTTAATAATTTTAGCTGCATAATAAAACAGAGAAGTAATGTTAAATTATAGCACCTTGCATGAAATTTCTTCTAAAAATACAAAGATTACACCTTTCAAAATTGTAAGAAATACAACTATTCTATCTCAAGTCCACTATGCACCTGTCATTTAAAAGGAAACTAATTTACATGTAATGAAGACATGCATAAATATCACAAATTTAAGGCACAAAATGGAATTTGAAAGTTAGGGGTGTAGTAAAACCTTGCGTTTTCATCAAATCACCTGATATACCAGAAAAAGCTGTGTCGACAATTTTAAAAAAAGCTGTATTATCATAGAATTGTTGAAGCTAAAAATGGAAGCTGCCTATTCAAGTATGTAGTTCAAACTCTAGCCAAAGGAAGATTATTTTCCAATATTGCATTACATCTAACTTAAAACCTTCCAAGAAATTGTATGCATCGATAAGCACTACTGCGTCATTCCATAACATAACTGCTCTTATTGGTATGATCCTTCTCCTAATATTCATTGGATATTCACCTTGTTTCAATTTTCTATAATCAGTTCTAATTACACCTTCATACTTAGAAAGCCTCTTCCATGTATTTGTCACATAACAAATTATACATACTTAATGACCCAATCTTTCCGACTTCTTTATCACTTCAACTAATTTTGTTGGTGTTCTCTGACTTTTAAGCAGATTGACTCAAACCCTCATCCCTGAGGTACCCAAAATGTAAGACCGTACTCCAGAAACGCCCTCAGCAATCACGAGTATTCTGATTTCCACGTGCCTGGTGCAGTTCTTCTGCATATATACTATTCTTTTGACATCAGTGATGCCAGAAGCAACTTTGTTGCCTACATTATCAAGGCTTCTTACTACATTATTATATTTCAATCTTCTCTCTCTCTCACTAAGTATCCAAGTTTCCTCAAATACATTACCTTTCCTCTGAATCTCTAAGGCTGCATCTAATTCTTGTCTACATTTCATCCATCTGTTGGACCTCTCCCACTCAGGTACCATATAGTGTAATATAATCTGTAACTTTTATTAATATACTGTAGATCCCTCTTGCGGATTATTGAAGACATTAAATAGAACTAGGTCAATACAGTATAAACAATTAATGGGGAGGGAGCAATTAAAATTGCACAATTGGACGACTCAAGGCACAATTTATATTTTAAGACACTATTTCAAATATATTTTATCCCACTTAGCTATTTATAAGAAGTTAAATATCTCACTACAGCTACAGTTTCTAAATGCAATACCATAATTTTTCTGCATACGTAATTAAACGTAGAACAGGAAACATGCTGACAATCAGTCCTACTCTGCAAATAAGTTCCATTCCAGCCACTGATCAGAGAAAGGTAGGCACATTAAGTCTACTCCTCAGCACAATCTTTTAACCAGTTAATTTACATCTATATCGTTTTATTTATATCTACTTATCTTTAAAATTACAAATGAAAATACAGAGACATCTAAATTGGCACTGACAGTCAAGAATTCACCTCCTTTCAAAAGTCACTCTGGAATTCTATAATGTGATCCTGTAATTCAAAGAATGTTGAACAACATGCTAACAGTACTTATAATTGGAAAGGTATTATTTAATATAAAGCTCAGATAACATTTAAGCCACCTAGTCTATGAAAAACATCATTACCTAATTTATGCTCTGTTTTCCAGAAGACTCACTTTCAGTACAACTTATCACCTCTCCTTCTGCTCTTGATGATGACTACACAGACTACAACAGAACGTTCAGAATAGAAAGCACAGCAGCCGACTACTTCAATTCGTAAAGCTATTTGTCAACCTACTGAAAATAAGAAACTAATTTGTCTGAAGAAATTAACAATTAAAAATCAAAGCGAAACCAAGGATGAAAAGGTAAGTCTGAAGATATCTTAATTGTAAAATAATACAGTCCATGCTGTTTTATGCACAGTTGTTTATTCTTGTTCCATGTTTTAAACTTGGACTCAGAAAAATCACAGGAAGTTTTGGGTTTTTTCCCTTTTTTTTTTTTCCTTTAAAAGCACCATAGTTACACGGCTTGATTCAATCGTCCTTTTCCACAATCACTTCTCCATGAAGCACCCTTCTTCTCTGCCGCAGCATGTGGAAGTAGAGTTGTGGAAATACTAGATCAAAGCATAAAAGAAAGCAAATTAGATTAAAAAAAATCAACAGATCACATAATGGAAAAATACAATTTTGCAGAACTGAGGAAAAATTGTGGCACACCGTGCTGCAGTTGGTTAAGGTAAATGACAGGAAGTCATGAACGTTGCAGTGAATTACAAATCAATAATTACTCAAAAGTCAGACAAGGCTTCCTGAATGTATACTGTTGTGTTCAAGGAACTTCCCTCCAACAGTTCTTTGTATAAACAGGACTTAACGACTTTCCGGCAGTGCCTGAAGTCTTCAAAAGGGAAGCATGTTTGAATTAAGACTTTGAGGAGGATACAAATTTACTCTACTTATTCAGGTCTGAAGTGAGGAGCCCCCTCTCTCCTGGCCCTCTGAGATCTGTTATATTACTGTACTGCGGTTACATTTGATCCTTATATTTAATGAACAGAAAATCGGATTTATTCCTGAAGCATTATGTTATATGAACAATTGTAAAACTGTTAGTAAGTTATGATAGCTCAGGACATTTTTTACTCACATAAATCTCTCTCGTTGGCCTTCATGATTTCTTGTGACAAAAAAATTCACAGTGTGCGTGCATACTGTGAAAGTCCATGATTAATGTCAACTTCTTAAAGGAATACCTTTTATGGATGCAGATCATAGGCCCTTTTAACTTCAATTTTCCGGCTTCTCAATGCCTTTCCCTACTTGCCTTATTTCTAGCCTCATTGTCGAGACTATCTAAAATACTCTATTTGCCTAGTTTGGTCTAGCCCCATTCATGGTGCTGTATCTGAATCAGGTGCTTTCTCCTTGTATACACTGCTTAGGTACCAGTGGAAATAACACTGGGAGTGCAAGACAGATCATCTCTCTAATCTTAGCTCTGGTTAGCCAATTGACCTGTGGCTTCTGGTATCCAGAATTACAATGGCAACCAGATTAAACCAGGGACTGAAGTACGTTCAGAGAGTTTGGAGGGTGGATTTCTGTGAAAATGAAATCTTGGAGAACATTGCTTCAAGTTTTTGCTGAGCATGCTCAAATGGTGATTTTCAGAGGTGACACGTAAATGGATATTAACAGCAATAAAAACAAGGCAAATGTCAGGCACAACTTGCAGGACAATTTTTAAGCCGTTGCTTCAAAGTGGCAGAGGCACTTGAAATTCTCAGTGACAGTTACAGACGTTTCTGTGTGTAAACAAAAAAGGTTTTTTACTTTGTCCAAGTCTTAGAAACGTTTTTAGCGTTTTCACTGAAATTGTGAAGACAGCTTATGTTCTGACGCAGATACCAGGATGGAAAATTTCAGTCTAACCTATTAAAGCACAGCAAAGCTTGGAACAATAGAAAGCAGGCTTTTATGGCAGAAAGTGTTCAGCAAATTTAACTACAGGCAGTGTTTCCAGCATTGCTGATAACTGATTATTATGCTGTTAGCGTTACTACAGTTAAGTAATACTTACATGGCACATAGGAGAACATGACAATAATAAGGAAGTAATAGTAGTCAAAGGAGACATTATATTTGTTGGGAAGTCTCAGTGAAAACATTCCTGTTTTCTTCACATAGGGTAAAGCAGCATATATGGTTAGCAGTTCACCTGCAACTCCAGCAGGATACAAAATGATAAAAAAGTTGTATCTGCATTAAAAAAAAACCCTTGTGAGAAACACCCCATGAACTTAAATTTTCCTCTTGCTATTATTAGTGGCACAGCAATGTATTACAGTGGTTTCTGCACCAAAATCAAGGACCACACACTGACTTGGCACAAAATACCAGTTTCAGTTACTTTGGATAGCGTTGCTTAGTTTTACAGAGAATGCATTCTTCAGTCCTTTTATTTAAAAACAGTGAAATATCAGGACGTTTGTATGTCTTTCTAATACTAAAGAGTAAAAAAAATACGCAAATTTGTAGTCTCCAATATGTCTTTTTTTTTAAATTTACCGGTCTTGCTCCCGTTGTCACCGACGGGATTCAGACCAGGACTGGATCCCAAATTCAGATGATCCTACATATCTCTGTCACAGTGCACGCACACTGCGTCAACTCTATGTATTATGGTTTCTTTGAAGATAATGAAAACATTGAGAAACATCAGAAGCCCGTTTTACCCACTGCCACACGGGAAATCCAAATAATACTACATTTACCACTAATGGAAATGGAAATAAAAGTAAAAGAAAATGGAAGTGCCGGAAACGCATCAGATCCATTTTAAATTGGGAAGAAGATGTTCAAATAAAAGGTGAAGGCATTCAGTTTAAAGAAAATGTGGTTTGAATGCCATAGGCCACATAAGTGGTGACAAAATGAAAAATTTAATCAGTAGGGTTTTTGCTGTCCGTATGCGTAGTGTACCATGGAGATGCAGTTTCTCCTGAGTAACAGCTCTTGAGTTCATCATGCAGGGCACAGCAATGAGAGCTGTCACACAGAGAGAAAGGTACAGTGTGCACTCCATGACCAAAAGAGATGAGATCCAAAACAGCAGCAACCAAACACGAAACCCTCCTAGCAGCAAATGGGCTTAAAGGACTCGCAGGTCAGAGAACAGATTAGGGGAGGTAGAAGAAGGAAATGCTGCCATGAAAAGCCGGAGTTGAACTCAACTGATGACATAGAGACAGTTTGTCTCTGTGCAAAGAATAAAAAACCAAAGTAAAAATTATGAACTAAAATTTAGAGCATACCTATTCCGCTAACTATGGACAGGCAAATCTTTTACAGTTATGAAGTAAAGATTAGAAACTTCCAGCTCCCTTGGAGTACTGAATTTATGCCCAGTTGTGCTGTTTGATTATCCATAAATCTTGATGGGGTATTTTGGACTCTATGAAAAGAGAATACATTTTCAAATGTTTTGTGTATTTCACCACATATCTCTGCTCTGAGAATGTCAGTTTTCCCTACGGTCTATTATAAGGAAACAAAAATTCTGTCATTCGAGATACTTTTTGCCATCAGGTCAGCGTATCTGCCAATGTAGTACTTTCTGAATGCATTTCTCTTTCTGAAGCCTACATCAAAAAATATTAATGAAACCAGACCTGATTATGTTTGCCATTTAGTACTTAAACATCACCAAGCCTACCACCTCAGGTATTAGCAAAAAAAGATAACATCAGACATATCAAAGAAGTGCATTAGAAGCATCAGAACAGCATTATCTATAAAATAAAAATAAAGCAAAACAAACAAACATACTCTTTTAAATAAAAGTCACCTGTGCTGAATGAAGGTAAGATATTTTTCTTCTAACAGTGTAAGTCTGTCTGTCTTACATGTATTTTTCAAATAACAACTACAGAGAAATTCTACTCTTCCAGCTAAGTCTCCTGGTAAACATGCAGTCTCTGAAATATATTTGACCTAATCGCCAACTTTAAGCATGCTTCAAAATCAAAGCAGTTTTGATATGGAACACACTTTTTATGTGGGCTAAACTAAGTCAATATTTAGCTTCACTACATGAATATAACCTTACAAAAGCTCTGATAAAGCAGAACTTCTTGTAAGTAATAATAATATACATAAGATTGACAACAGCTGCCACATTTTCAAAGACCTGCAATCCACAAAGACTATCACAGGTGCTTAATTTTGGGCCTTGTATTCAAAAGCATCTTAAGGAGTCATACTGTAAGTTAAAAGATGACTCCAAAGATAAAGAAAAAAACCATAAAGTACATTAAAGCAGAGTTCAAACTTTAAGACACAGAAAGCAAAGAACAAATCACATCCCAAAATGTCATCTAAAGTATTTTTAACATTTTAAACCAAGTAACAATGATCCCAAGTACAGAAAGCAACCAACTTGCACTCTGCTGACACATAACCAAAGCTCAAACATCTGCTCTCCTGTGTGTTAGCTCAGCATGCGTGAAACTAACATGCACAGAACCATGAGAAACTGAAGTGCAAGACATTTCCACCTGGCCCATTTAATGAAGTATGGCAAATGGTTGAGCAGGTTGAATGTGTAGAAGGAATATCGAGTAATCTCTGTCACAGTCCATACGACCAGAAAAAGAATAACGCTCTCCTCATTCTGGATCTGCAGAAGTATAAAGAACCAACACTTTCTTCATTCTTAAGCTTCTTTTCTGTGCAAACTACAACAGACTTCTGTTTAAGATAGATGGAACAGAACTAACATCTTGTAAAGAAAGAAAATTTTGGCATAAAAGTGATATGCTGAAACCACTACCATGTACAGTTCTTTATCATACATATTTACTAACATATAGACATTTTCCAAACTGAGCAATCTTCATCCATTATGCAAATATCAAAATATAAAACCCTATAATTGAGCGTACTCTTCCTCTTTATTCTCTATCTGCGCTTTCACTATGCCATCTAACTGTTTCCCTCTTTTTATTTGTGGTTGATTTATTTGTTTATTTTCTTACTCCTCAAAACAGCAAGTAGAAAACACTACAGACGATTCGCTCCTTTCGTAATCAGCTTTTACCCGTTCTGCATTTCACTACTCTGTCTCCCAGACTTTCTCTTACTTTTTATCTTGCTTCTTCCTCACCACATAATGCACAGCTCCGTGAAACTTTAGACAAAATGAATTGCTTAGTATAATCTACTAACTGGAACTTTGAGTCACAGACGATCAAATTTGGCAGATGCCAGGGAGCTGTAAGATAGTTAAGGAGCTGGAACATAGATGGATCACTAAAGAGTAGTTGGCAGATCAGGAGCTTTGGGTAAACTCATGCAACAATTCTGTTTTAAGTTCTGAGTCATTAAACTGCCTCATCGGTAGGTAGCACACCTATCTGCTGTTTCAAAACATTGATTCTTTTTCACTCTAAGTGAACAAATAAACAAAAGTCCCCAAATACAGAGAAGGCACATGGGGATCTATTACAAACACTGCCTTCTGAGAAGAAGAATTACACACAAGTAATTTTCTTTTCTTTAAAAGGGGAGGAATTTTGTAATACACTTCCATGCCTGAAGGCTGAAAAGCTCCAGGGATGTCTGTGAAATAAAGTAACACAAGTTTTGTTAAAATTACAAAAAAGGGAAACTATTTTTTTAAATTTACAACACGGTGACAAAGACTCATACACCTCAAAGATGTTGGAAAGGCACAGCTCTGTCAAAAGTCAAGAAGAGTTATAAGTGCTGATCATGTCATAAAATAGCACCCTCAATTTGTCAGTCAAGGTGCATTTTCGTGAAAGGATCTCACCAACATCACAAAAGAAAAGGAGATATAAAAGTACTGCCAAACTCACAAACAAATAGCAACAACTGAAGTGCAGACATCAAAACAAATAAGCCAAGGGAAAGACAGAATTAGGCTGTTCTTAGCGTCGTGCAGTTACAGACAAACATTGATAACCCAAACTTGGATTCATGTCACAGCGCTAAATCTGAGCAGAAGAGCTTTAAATGAGTATGCAGAGAATTCCTATCTGTTGCCCTGCAAATCTCCAGTCAAGTAGAGAGATCTGGGTCTGGCTGTTATTACTGACGTGCCTCTCACCACCTAAAGTGACCCTGAAAATTCATGCCTGCTAAGCAATAACAGCATGAAATACAATCAGACATACATTCAGATGTATTTTTTCTCGGACACAGCTTGACCTACTGTACTGAAGACAGGGGAAACAAAAGAAATGACTCGATATGCTAAAGATTTAGTCCAGTGCAGATAATAACCAAATGGCAAAATACAATGCTTTATTCCAGCATTCGTGTAAACATTCAATATAAAAAACTTGTTAATCTTCAATACATTTTCCCCTAAGAGAAAAATGAAAACACTTAGCTTACCAAAAAAACCCCACAAAGCTATGAAAAGCCTACTCCATGTTAAAAAAAAGCGACAGTAAAGGAAAAGATGAAATGCAGAAAACAAGTCCTCTGTGAACCGAGACAAAGGGATCTGACAACTGAGGCAGGTGCTATGACAGCCCATCAGCAGAAAAGCATATGCCATCTGCTGGTGAGACAGTTTAATGGCTCAGCTTTTTCAGTTTAAGGAAATTGAGGAGCACAGACTCGAAGATCTATCACTTAATTCTTACATGCCCTTCACAGAAAGCAGACCTCAGAAACTGAACCGAATGTCCCATCTACTAGCTGTAAACAGTCTGCGTGTTTCATTCTGCTAACGAACCACTAGATTTACAATAACCACCTATGGCGAGGCAAATAAACTACTGTCATTCATACAGGACCTCAAGTGTCACTGTGGCATGCTGAATGACTTGACATATTTTTCATGAAAACACTGCAGTATGCATGCCACCAAATGTTAATATCACCATAACATTAAAATCTTTAGAAGGATCCTAAAATAAATTCCGAAATCACAACCACGTTTATCCAGATAAATTCAATTCAAGAAATATGTTCATTTAGAATAATTCAGTAAGTGCTAACTTAAGCTTTTGAAAGGGAACTGGTAACACTGTGGTAGATGTGCTGGTAAATAATAGCAGTAGTCATTGATCTCAGTTAGGCAGACCACAGGTGGCACGATGCCGACGACAATGCAGATTCACAGCTAAGACCAGACCCAGTCTTCTGGGCAGAAGAACATAAACCCCATCCTGCAACCCCAACTTCCAAAATCACACTCAAGTATGTAAGTATTCTCAGTAGGAGTGTCACTCATTTTTAAATTGGTCTTCCTGGTGAAATGAGAACCGTAATAATAGCTTCTCCTTCAAAACAATCAGAACATGACTTGCTCATGCACATACCTGTTTTATGCTATGTGCAATGAACCACACCATGAAGATTCTTGAACTCACTTGGACCCCAGTCACAAGCACAGATGTGCGAACTATTCCTTAAAGAGAGAAACATGTTATCTCTGTTCCACAATTCGTGTTTTAATTAGTTACAGGAGAAACTAAAACAAAGAACTCACCAACTGCACAGTGGACTACCTGTAAATAAAAATAAGTTAGAGGTTACTGAGGTACAGTACGTTACTGTCTACACTATAAGCATGGCCTTTTGGTATTATTATAAACTTCGGCTTAATTCTGAAGAACTGTTTATTTTGTCTCCAACTAACAAGTCTTTAAAAGAAATACACATTAGAGCCCTGGCAACCCATGCTGTGATGGGTTCAGTATCTGATCTGTACAGACACATGAAAAAAAATTATTTTCCTAATTAGTTGTACACATTACATATTAAGATACTTACAAAACATTTATTTTTCCAATTAGTAACCTTCCCTTCCATTATCTTATTCAAAGAAGAATTTTACAGGAGGGAGTCATATAAGGGATGCTAAATGTGTAGCAATTTTAAAATGTTCTGTATTCATTGTTGATTAATAACATTATTATAATTACACCAATGACAGCTACGAAGCTTCAGATTTATTGTATTTTCTGGTCAGTAATGTTTAGCAAATGGACCGCTTATTTTGACAGATTTGAGTAGAATTACTTATTGTGAAAGTTTAATAGCATAAAAGCCTATATACAGCTGGCCACAACAGTTGTTTGAACTACAGATGTTGTAGGCAGATGGAGAAAAAAAGTTAAAATGTAGATAGGCACTCTTTGTTGTACCTGGGAAAGAACTGTAAGTGCTCAACACACCCAACAGTTTCATTCCATAGATGTACCACAAACTCAGACCACTAGTGCATAGTTGGCAAAAGTCATATTATTTAAAGAACACTTTGCACAACTTGCGCAGACCCTGTTGTAACGGATTACATGGGGCATGTGAATCCAGTTTGGAAATAAGCAGGAGCAGGAAAGGCACAGAAGGATAATGAGTCCAGTACAAGGAGTAAGAGGGAAGCTCTGGAGATGGAGACGAGGTGTCTACTAAGCCAGAGGGTTGATCTGCTGGCTGGAATGCCTTCAGTGATTTTGCCTTTGGAGTTAAAGACTCTCAAATCAAAGCACTTCCCAGGCAGTACTTGATTTAAAGAAATACTAGATTTAAGTTTGAAAAAAATGTGTCCATTAGTTTCAGCTAATCACCTTGCCTCCCAAATAAACTTCATTAAATAATAGAGTTAAAAGGACTTTAAGTACTAACATCATATTTTTATATTAAATTCAGGCTAATAATGCGTTTTTGCCTATAATATGCACCATCCAGTAAAGCAAACTAATGTTTAAAATTTACCTCAAGCAAAGCAAATGTCTGGAAAAATTTAAGCGTCTTTTGAACGCTTCTGAATAAGCCTCTATGTGTTCCTTTCTGTATATAAAACCGCACCATGGCAATACCTAATACCAGCCACCTACAAAAGAAAGAGAATGGATACATTTCAAACTAGAATTCTAAAAATATCCATCTACCGTAAATAATTCAGTAGCATATTTTCTTCACAGATATCTTTGCTTCTTGTCAGTATTCTTAGGAGATTAAAAATATCTTTAGACATAAATATTATATAATGTTACATAAACATTACACTCTTTTATCTCTTTACTTGGAAAAGGATAGAGTGCCTTGTTTACCTTCAGGGGAGTGACCTGAATTGAAGGGACCCCCCAAAACCACAGGCCCATCAGACTTTTCACTAGCAGTAGCTATATATTTTTACTACTAAATCCTCATGCATCTTTACTGTGAATTACTGTTATTTGAAAACACACGATGAGCTTGGCACTGAAGCCACTGTTTTGGGTCGCAGGTTTGTCTAAGTAAAGGACTGGAATCTATGTACATCATTTTTACATTTTTCATGGCCCCTCAACTCGTAATTTTCGGAACTGACTAGTGATCTGAATGCTTCTGTTTGTGATTGTCCAGCGGAAGTTACCATTATGCTTCAGTTTTAAAAAGTGTTGAGAAGCCATCTTTGAAAATCAGACTCTGAAGTGCTGAAAGACGGGTACTCTATGCTCCTGCCTTCCAAAGGGAGGTATATTTAACTATCACATCTGATGGTGTTGGCTAATTTTTTAATAAATTTTTTTAAGGAAACTGAACAATACCACTAATTGATAACCCTTCCAGTGTAAAAGAAAGAAAGTCACAGTATCTTTTAATCAACCTGGATTTTGATATAAAACTTAAATTGAGATCTCAAATGGAGACTGGCAGTAAAATAAACTTCTAAACTGTGGTGGGTTGATCCCCACCACGCAGCTGAGACCCAGCACAATAACCCAAGGCATGTGCAATTCCTTCCACATAATTAATCCATGTTTATATAAGTTTCAAAATAGTGTACCATATGATCTGTGCTTAATGCAGCTATCCCACGTTCTTACAAACATCACAGTAGCAAGATGCCTTGAAACGTCAGGTTTCAATCCACAAAGACTAAGAAAGTATAAAAATTCTTTAATATAGACTTATAGGCATAGCCAGAGCTATGGATGGCTATTTTGAGAGTTAAAAATAAAAATACAAAAATTACAGTAACTTTAGCTTAATTTCTTGCCCGATGATGTTTGGCTTAGTCCTTTCATTGTACATAAAGCCGCAGCAAGCATGCCACATGGCAACATGAACTCTGGCTAAGGAAGGGCCCAAGGGACAAAGAAGATGCGTCTGAGAAATACTCAGAGGCAGATTTGGAGTGCATATAAACATTCACAGAAATATTTATATGAACATTTGGATAAATATTTAACACATCTCCTGTTCTTATACGCTTCCCTAAGCATAAGGCACTGGCTAACACTGGAAACAGGGTACCAGCAGATACCGATCTTTGGTCAGACCTGTTCCGCTGTCACAGCACGAGATTTGCATGGATCGTGACAGCTCTCTGTTCACCTCGGATGGCATGTGCTTCGGTATCAGCCCCTCAACAACTCTTACACACGGCACCTACTGCTGCGCAGTCATTTGGCATGGCCCGTTCCAGCACTTCATGATGGCATTTCAAACTCACTTAGAGTTAGCTAGGCTTCCCCACAAGTAGGAATGATTCCCCTCCTTGATCCCTTCTACTTTAAGCCCATGACTCCGATCTGCCAGAGCTCCAGTATTTGCCCCCACAAGTGTTACTTAGATTTCACCATGGATTTTAAATCTGAGCGCACTAATTTGAGGTTGTCTCCCACCACTGTGGAAAGGAGGAATTACTGGAATATGACTGGTAGTCCTTCACAGTCAAGCCACCCTGTTTTACAGAGAAGTGTTTGACAAGAGGAAGGTGACAGTGAGTTTACATCCAGCTGGCAGCATGAAGGGTGACAGGAACAGCTCTGTCCTAGCCCTAGCCTGAGAAGTCATAACACATCTAACCTAACAAGGCATTTTCTGCACCTCATTCTGTAAGAAAAGGGTTGCAGAGAGAAGTAGTCTTAGACTACACTCAGAAGCAAAGACTGCAAATATCTTTCTTCAAAAAAATTTTATTTGGACATGAATTTTTGTAGCTTGATTTATTTAGTTGTCAGTGTCTTTGACTTTGGATCTCAGGAAAGCCCTTGTACTGAGCACTGCAAATCACCAAGAAATAGAAAACAATTTCCCTAATAAAGGTAGCATTTCCAGTTGTGACTTTCAGTAAGACTGCATATTCATCTGTCATTTTAGTCACTTAAACCTACGTTAAAAAGAAAGATATGCCACAATTTTTTATTTGATTGGTTGTTAATGTGCAATTATGTATTAGTTTGTTAAAACTCTCAAAACACTTTGCTATATTGCACTGTGTGGACAAATGGACAGATACACTGTTCCTGTTACTTATTTACTCTGTGTAGTGCTCTGTTAAGTATTGCTCTATTTCAAATGTTTTTTTCTCTTAAATTGTATCTGTAAAACATTACAAGAATTTGTTCCTATCTCTTATTTCTCTGTTTCCCCATAAAATATGCAACTTTGCATGTCTTAATCCCTTTCGATGTTAATGGAAGATGGGAGAGAAGGCAGTGGGAGATAACGGATCAGCACCTAAGGTCAAAACTAAGACGGTTCGATAATCTTCTACTGACATACACAAGTCAGTGGCAAGAGTCAGCGTTCATTAGCAAATTCACACATGGAGCACGAGGCTGGGAATTCAATGAGGCAACGTTAACCCGCCAGCTAAAAGTACATTGAGTAAAAACACTTTTCAAAAGGTGCTGCTGCAACAGATGAGCTGACTTGAACATGCACTGCAGACTGACAGAAGCCAGTGAGAAGAAAGCCACCACGACCATATCCCTGGCCTTCTGCAGGAGCGCCTCAACTCCTGCTTCAGATGCAGCGTGTTGGTTTTGCTCTGCGGGATTCAGACGGCGGAGAGTTCACCCACTGGTAACCAAGGCAAAACTGTTCTCATGGTGAACGTCGGCCTAGAAGTTCTGGAGCTGTCGTTCTTAGTTTTCTCTTACGCACGTGGAAATCAAAGGGGTTTCGGGTATTTTTTCCCCAAGAGTTAGAAAACGGGACAGATGTTCAAGAAGTGAAAATGTATGCTTCAGCCACTAACATGAACCCGAGTGCTCTTACGACCCTGTTCCAAACAAGCGCCCGCTCCCCGCCCAGCCACGCACGGCAGCGCGGAGCAGGAGCTCAGGGCGGCCCCTCGGGCTCT
>Ga0181612_178800_pt1 | contig 36947 bp, 20 predicted proteins | sample HoacroProtozoa21_FD_119630 | JGI IMG/M metagenome (GOLD analysis project Ga0181612, IMG submission 119630) | Hoatzin crop microbial communities from Cojedes, Venezuel. Combined Assembly of Gp0051906, Gp0051904, Gp0051908
AGGCGCAGCTCGGCACCCCAATATGTATCGCCAACCCAGAGGCTGTACCGTGCCATGGGATTCATCCCCGGCATTGTGGACAGCAGGGCAAGGGAGGAGCTTCTGCCCCCCCGCTCTGGTGAGACCCCCCAGGAGTCCTGTGTTCATCTCTGGAGCCCTGGGCACAGGACAGACATGGACCTGTGGAAGTGGGTCCAGAGGAGGCCACAATGATCCAAGGGCTGGAACCCCTCTGCTGTGAGGAAAGGCTCAGAAAGTTGGGACTGTTCTCCCTGGGAAGAGAAGGCTCCAGGAAGACCTTACTGCTGCCTTTCAGCACCTAAAGGGGCGTGCCAGCGAGCTGGAGAGGGATTTTTTTACAAGGGCCTGTGGGGATAGGATAAGTGGTAATGGCTCTAAACTGAAAGAGGGTAGGTTTAGCAGAGATAGAAGAAAGAAATTCTTTACTATGAAGGTGGGGAGGCCCTGGCACAGGTTCCCCAGAGAAGTCATGGATGCCCCCTCCCTGGCAGTGTTCAAGGCCAGGCTGGATGGGGCTTCAAGCAGCCTGGTCTGGTGGAAGGTGTCCCTGCCTGTGGCACGGGGGTGGAACTAGGTGGTCATTAAGGTCCCTTCCAACCCAAACCATGCTATGATAACTTTGTATATCACTGTAAATATTCCCTGCTGTTTCTACTGCAGTAGTTTAAAATACATATATTGGCATCAGCTGTGTGTCTTTTGCCTTTTTATTTAGACTCTTCAATATATCAGAGTAATGGTACAATAATCACTGTTGAAGCATTTATTTGTTTGTTTTCTTTCTATTTCTATGCAGTCATATGCTCCTTTCATTCTTTCGTCTATTCCTATCAGAATTATGTGTGCAGTTTGGATCAGACCCTAAAAAAAAGACAAATGCTTGTAAGTGCAGAATACTATATATAGCAGACCTTTGTTACAGTATTTACAGTCTTGATGTTTAGAATGTCTTCGTATGCATTACAGGTTCTCATCAAATGATCAAATTGCATTAATAATAATAAAAAGGATGGTTCATGAGGAGATTCTTATCAACTGTTCTCTTTTCAGAACCTTCAGAAAAGAACGAATTTGGCAGCATATTTGCAGTGCTAACAAATCTGGGCTTTGGCAGTCTAAATCAGGAACAGTGAATTAAAAACTGAAGGTCTCTCACAGAGATGTCCTGGTAGTAACTGCCTCTAGGTGCACGGGCGAGCGTTCACAGACTTTGGATTATTTTAGCTGTTGCAGTAGGTGAGAGGATAATTGCTCAGGTAATTAGCTCTGTCAAACCTTAAGTCTTTATGGCCTAGAACTTCCATCTGGAAGATTGCTGGGAGACAGAGAACATCAAGGGACGATATAAAATTCCCCTCAAAAAGCAAAGAGAGCATTGCAGGATGATAGTTGGTGTAACAGGACTTTTCTAGTGTTTCAGTTTGTACTGTGAAGTGCTAAAGCCCATGATTTTTTTGCTAATAAGTACATTGTCATTTGTGTTTTCAACCTGAGAATAGTAGCTATCCTGGTCTTCATATCTCTGGTGACGCTGCACCATTCCCTCAGCCTCTTGGATATGATCTTGACTTGTTGCAGCTGTTTGCTGCCAGTTTGATCAATATGTCAGAGAAACTATGCATTCTCATACTTGTTTTATCTTCTGACAGACAGGCACTATCAAAATCTCATCTAGAGCCTATGGAATTATTGTAGCAGTTTCAGTTATGTTTTATGCTTCTTTGACATCTATCTTAGGAATAGCTGATCTATTGCAATTGTCCTGGTCTAAATCAGACTGGTCCTTTGCAAATGCTGCCTTCCACTACCTCTTCATTTTCTTTTCCAATAAATGCTTCTCTCAGGTGCTCAGTAAGTGAGTTCCTCCATAGTTCTTGCACTTCCTCGTCTGCTTAATTATAGGTCAGTGCCATTACCGCTTTCCTTCTAATTGGATGTCCAAGTCTTGTTTTTAGCACTGAGGTGAACAGAAAGAATCATGGAGAAAAATAGACTGTGCAATCCTAGATTTTGAGACGACATTGAACTTGTAGTACTGGTCTATAGGAGTTATCAGAAAATAATTGGAAATCTAGCCTGGGAGCCCAGAAAATTAAGATTGAGGGCAAGCAAGAAGAAATTTATGAAAGTTGGAAGACAAGAAGAAGCAATGAAGATCAAACTCTGTATTCTGTTCTGTGCTGCTACTCCTCTGCAGAGTAAGAGCCAATAGTGAAGAGTTGGATTGTGAAGACTGCTTAATAAAGAAAATCAGAATATCTGCTTCCTGTGCTCGGTGGCCTGCTTTGGGCAGATAGTATCGGCACAGACAATGCCCATCACCAGAACGGTCGCAAGAGGTCTAATGTCTTCAGACTCCCTCACAGATGCCTGTGGGGCACGTTACACATGTATTTGACCTTATCCAGTAAAACTGGTGTGTTACAGAACTGAAAAATTGCCCTCACATTAGTTAAAGCAGGTTGAACTAAGAGAACACAATCCCTTCTACACAAAATGGCCAGGGGTCGGAGCTGTTTTTCTGAGGTGGCTCCCAAAACTCCTGTAAGTGCTTCTTGCAGATATATTCTGGCTAAAGAACTTAGCTGATACAGGGCAATGGCGAACTGGGCATCTACCATGCAGTTTAATACTGAAAAACTGAAAAAGAATCTTTGCTCTCTTCAGCAAAACAAGAGAAATGTTCTGGAATTTTTAAATCAGTGGAACATAATTCATGGGAGACAACTGAAATTTTAACTTTAGTTTCAGACTAAAACAAATATTGAACTGTTATAATTTTTCATGGACTAAATAAATCTTCATTTTGCCTATGATAAATTCAAGTCACAAACAGTCAAGATAAATTTTATTTTTTTTTTGCTTGTTTTCATAATAATGTCATGTGAAATTGTTTGTACTTTATTTTACCCACCTGAAAGGAAAACTGAAATAACTGGTGCTCATTACTTCTTTATATTCAGTGCTTGAAAATAACTCCTTTTGGTTTTGCAGTAAAATATTTTCTAATTCATGCAAGTTTTGTAATTCTCACCAGTTATAAAGGGTTTTTCTCATTCTTTGCTTAATGGAAGATCTCACTCTTTGCAAATGCCCTCGGTGTCCTTCCTTGACCTGCTGGAAAAAGGTGATATTGAAAAGTTTTTTTACTTCCTTCTCAACTGAAGTAGGTAGCACAACTCTCGCAATGGAACTTGCCTTCTGCCCTGGACAAGTAGTCATCAAATGTGCTGGTAACAGAGAAATGATGCATTGTGTGGTACTATAGATACCATGCAACTTCAGAGAAAGAAATAATGAAATGACATACCATTTTATATTGCAATGAAAACTGTGTTAAGTGCTGTGGAAACACAGCAAGGAACAGTAAGTCTTTGGAGTCAAGGTCTAGCTTTACAGGAGAAATGTGCACACTTTTTACAATTTGGTTGTGGAAAATGGCTAAGACACAGCTTTCCTGGAAATTAAAAAAATGTGTTTTGCAGGTATAGTGCTAGCACAGTAGTTGAACAGTGGTCTTTTCCTGTATTTTTGGGTGCTGAATTTTGTTCACTTAAATCTAGACTATGAGCAGTCAGAAGAAAATTTGTAATCACTCTTCACTAGACTGAATCTGATCTGAAAACGAGCATGGATACTACGGCTCCTTTCTAGGCTAAGTCAGCTTCAGCTGGGGCTACTGCAGTCTCTCTTTCTTGTATGGCATTGGCATTTATTCAGTTGAGTAATGAACCATGTGGAGAGCTGACTGATCCAGCTGAAATCTGATCTTTTTTTTCTCGTTTATATAGATTGGAGTTTTTTTTGCAAATGTCAAATACCATAGTTGCATCTCAAGGTGGCTGAACTCCCTGATCTGATGGAAAATTAACCCACCAAAAAGAAAAGATTTCCAGCAGATACGGGACTGTGAACAATCTCACCCTGAGGCCATATGCCCACCAGATCTGAGATGAAAAAGGGCTGAGGAGAGTGTGCCTCAGTAGCCTGCAATTATGCTTTTTTTCCCTAAGATCAGACTGTACCTCTAGTAATCTGTTCCCAAGCCTTTTCATTCTCATTCCTTCCTAGAAAAAATCGTGATTGTGGAAATCAGATGGTGTTCAAGCTTATGGTAAGGCAAGACATGGACACCAGTCAAAATGCAGAGTTTGACAGTGATCACTTGATATGTTTATAAATGCCATTTTCAGTTAATAAGCCTTTACCAAAGTAACATCCCATTCCATCTACCAAACAGCAACACTTTAGAAGTATAATAGTAATTTTAATGATGACCAAGATAAACCATGCAAGTTCGACAAAGATGTGACGATTTTATATAGCAAACACTATCAGCCTGAGTTGTCCCTCAGTAAATTCCTTTTCATGGCGTCGCTGAAGTTTTTGAAGGGGAGGGAAAGCCTCCCACTGTTGTTGAAAACGTGCTGAGCACTATACTATATACTTTTGGATTCAGCTGTAATACTCCAGCCTGAAGTGGATGCCACTTACCTTTGTGCTGAGCATTTGTTGAGGGAATTGAAAGATTTTTGGAAACGTCTTTATATTCTTAATCCAGCCAAACTAATTCTGAGTAGCTGAATTCAGTAGCAGTGATGATAGAGGCTGCAGTATGGTAACGAAGATGTAAGACATGGGAGTGTCCAGGAAGAAGTTTGGATTTTATTTCCTTGCTCCAGTCACATAGCTGTGGCCATTTTCAGCCATCACCAACGGCTGCTATTGCAACCGTTTCCAAAAAGCTGAGCATCCGCCTTTCATAATCATGGATCTGGGCCAGCCCAGCATTTTCTGTCTGGCTTTCAGTTCTGTACGAAGCATTACAGACTACTATTGTATGAGATCTCTCACATCTGCCTATCACCCAGGCAGTTCCCAGTTCTTAGTCACTTGTTTTTTTTCTTTCCTTATGAACTAGTGCTGTGACTAAATTGGTAAGTCTTAATGGCTCATCATATCTTGCGTAGGCTTCCTATTTCCAACCCCCGTTTTCTCTTCCACCGCCAGAATGTACATGCTAGTAGACAAATGCCATCTGGGAATCGTAAATTTGTCACAAGTACCACTGCTATTAGTTTGTGTGTATCAGGATACAAGGACTGTTACAAATGCTTACTAATCTGCATCAGAGTTACAATTTTTTTTAAAAATTATGTCCATCTTGATTCTTAAGGCATCCAGATTTTAGGTCAAAGTCTGCAAGTTCAGAGGAGTATTTTATTACAGTGGATTGGTTAGACCAGCATGGTGGCAAATGGCTGTTTGAGTCATGGACCGGTTCCTAATTATACCTGTGTGTTTTCTTAATAGAATTCAAATAAATGATTTTGTTGTGTGAAAGAAGTGGTATTATATTTTATTTCTAAATTCTTTTTAAGGTGTCAGCATGTAGCCGTGAGGATATGAAAGAAAGGTAGATGTTGTCAGCCTCCCTGGCTGCTCTGAACTAGTCTGAACCTATAGGAAACGAAAGGTTCAGAGAGCACAGATGGAATAGATTGGAGTAGCAGTTTTGAGTGAATTGAAAGGGTAAGTTTGCTGGCTGATCAGGATCTCGACAGGCAGAAAGATACCTAATAGAGAGAAAATTTTGGACTTTGTGAAGTCCTCGAAAGAACTGCTTAAGGCTTTTTGCTTTCTGATTCTGGCTTATAGCAGTCACCTTGTTTTTAATTAAAATCTCTTTTGTGTCCACATAATGAAAATAAAACATGGAAGCATATAATATTTAGTGAGTATATGAGGCATGAAATGTTCTTATCTTGCTTGATTTCTTTCCTTCTTTTATGATAGCAAAATTGCATGAATACATCTGTTTAGAGATTATATTTCTACACTCTGTAGATGAAGGCTAGATTTTTAGAAGCATTTATTTTTAAATTTAAGCATCAAAATGAGTGGATAGATTTTTTTTTTTTTTTTTAGTCAGTCTCAACATTGATGCGTGCTTTCTTGAAAGTCCATCCAGAAATGTCAGAGGGAAGTGGTGAACACTGAATGCTTGTGAACCTTCCCACATTAACTGCAGGAGCAAAGCCCTAGAAAATCTAGGCCATGACTCTTGAAAACTTTAGTACAGCTCCCAGGTCAGTAGACAGTCTTGGCTGGAGTTTAAGGATGCTGATGTGATATTAAGAACTATTAATATTGCAACAAAAGTTGATGAATAGGTCTTTTAAATTTTGGCTTTAATTTGCTTCTTTTAGAGGAGGGAGTGATCTCATGCTTAACACACAATTCTGTTTAAGAAGTTCTTTGACTTAAAGCTAAGAAAGAAGTGCAGCCTCTGTTTTGCTCTTTTATTTTGTGTTTGTCTTTTTGGGCTGATCTTCAGGAAATACAGTGAGCTGTTAAGATATATAAACCACCTTCTAGGAAAAATCTTAAATGCCTGAAAATAGGAGACAAGAGCAGGCATTACAGTAGGATGCCAGTATATAATACTCCCAGAATAATTTGAAAATATGCTACTGTTTTCATTGTAAATAGCAGCATACTTTTGTTTTTAATTCAGAATTTCTGTTCCACTGTATATATTCAATTTCACTGTGTTATCTTCTGCTGGCAGAATTTCTTTTTCTTACAATTCAAAGTCAGTATCGGATCAGTCACTTATACCATAAATTCCACAATTTGCTCCAAACTCCTAATGTCCAGAATCATAGAATAGTTTGTATTGGAAGGGACCTTTAAAGGTCATCTAAAGTATAAAATTTGATTGCTTTAAAACTATCTTGAACTAATTTTAGTTACCGCGTATTTTCACATTTTTAGATGTTGAAGCCAAGTCTCCAGCCAAGCTGGAATTGACAACAGAACTTTTCTTCAACAGTCAGTGTTCTTACTGCAAAGCCCTTTTTCTTCTCCAGTCCCTCACCCAAACACTTCCGCTAAACCTAACAGCCTTGTATAATTTTAAAACCTATGATGACACTCAGAAGGTTTTGGTGGCTTTCCTGGTGTCTTCTGGTGACTTTCTATTTTCATATTTTCTTATACAGAGTGCAATATGTGAGACAGAATCCTAGCTCTACAAATGCAGTCATTGACTTCAGTATGGCCAAGACTACTTCCTCTTGTTATTCTTGAAAAATGAGTTGGAGAGAGTAGAAATAAAGCCAAATATGTGCAATGTCCATAGTGATTTTGAAATGTCATATGAATGAAGTTACACACTCATGGTCTGCTTTGGTTAAGTGACAAATCCAGTTGTTCTGCTAGAATTGACCAGGAAGAAAAATTGCACTAAAATAAAACACTGCTTTAAGGGCAGGTTCAGTCACCCTTAGTGATACTTTGCAAAGTTCTACTCAACAGGAACCTCCACAAAATGCACAGGATGGCAGAAACTGACTTTTCATAATTGAAAGAGAAATTATAGTACGATAATGGCTAACATGGTGCGGTAACTCTTGCATTATTTATATACAAGAAGTACCCAAATTTAGGCAAGTGCCTGGAATAGACACAATACGTTAAGACTTGTTTAGCTTTTGCGCAGAAGCTGATTGTATCCAGCATGTGTACTTCTAAAATTGTTAGCTTAGTTCTGTCATAAGCCACAACACAGCGCATTGTTAATGCTGCAAGCTCTTTCTCATTCTGGAAAAGGTGGAGCGATATGCTAACAGCACGAATTCAATAAAGAATGGATGGGTAAGTGCATTAGCCATTAGTCTGCCAACTTCAAGAAGTGCAATATTTTCTCGAGTCTGTAAGGAACCTAATGAGCTATGATAAGGGACTGCGAGCCAGCCTCCCTAGCATCATCTACAAAACTGCACTTACCAACAGGGTGCAGGCAGCTAAAGTGAGATGTCTAGAGGTTTGTCCATCAGGCTGGATATTTTTCAAGCTTCCGTGCTGTCTCTCTGAAGGAATGGTTCTATAACACCACCAGCTAGGGCTGTTATTACAATGCTCGCATTTTTGAATGAATACTAATAAAAATCTCCCCACTCATAGCAGTGGATTGTTAGTCTGAAAGTTATTAATGTCCATGAACAGTTAAATTTTGAGTCCTCATCTTATATCTCTTTTATCTCCTATATTACATGTTCCTGTTACCCCTGTTACCTGCAAGAAGTCGCTTACAGTCATCTTCCTTTGGACTGTATTTACTGACTTTTGTGGAGAGCTACAGATTCCTTCATATCCTGTACCCCTTATCTTGGCACCACACTCGAGATTTTTAAGCTACAAAAAAAACATTGAAACGAAGCACAAGAATACATTTGTATCCCTTTAAAGTAAGAGAAATACCAGGTGTTGTATTGAATGTCTTAACCTGAAATGGAAGCAAATACATCCTAATAGTGATATTGATGAGATTATGAAAAAAATCCTAGGAAATGTGGTGGAAGTCCTGTCTGCAGTGGGAGTTTGGTATTAGAAAGATAAAATGGGACTAGAAGTTCCATGGGGGTGGTGAAGGGTGGGGGAAAGCTGCAGCTATGCCAAATCAGCCCACCCTTTTCCTGGTTTCTATGAGCCAACGTGAAGGGACTAAACATCAGCAAGTCCTGATGTCCTTTCCGAGCAGAATCACGTTGATTGGATTGTTCTTAAGACTTTCATTGATCATAGGATTGACCTGCGCTCTCCTTTCCCTGGGATTACACAAATGACTGCTCTCTTGCAAGACAGTTTTTTGTCATTCCCAAATAAAGTTTTCTTGCTTCTTGTATGCACAGTACAGTCCGTATCTGCTTCCTAAAATGAAGTTCTTGTTACATTGTTTCAGAGCTGGTTAATATCACAATATCCGCTTTCCGCAGGCTGATGCTCCCAGAAGTACAGATGTGCTAGTTTTCTTAATTTAGCTTTCTGATAACGATATTCAGAGCATTCTGTTAAATCAGACATGTTTCCAAGCTGACCAAACTTCCATTTTTCTCAAAAATCTTTTTTCTATTATTAAGAAATTTGCAGGCTGCTATATTTTAATATGTTCTTACAAGCTGCAAGCAAGCAAGCTGATTATAAACTATTTCAGAGACATTGGCTACCGAGACATTGGCTACATGGTTTAAAAAAAAACAGAATAATTCAATATTTATTTCCCTTGTGACTTTCCTTGGAATATCTAGTGGGCATATTGTTCAGAGGCAGTTCTCCTTGGGAGGCTGCTTGTCTAAGTTATTCCATAGTTACTATGACAAAGACTTCTGTTTTATTTATTTATCAGGGGTGGGAGTTGGGTGGGAGGTAGCAGGAAAAAAGTGGGAGAAGAAAATAATGCTGAGAGAGATGAATTTAGCTACTGTTTTTGGAATATAAGATAACACCTTCATAGGCTCCTCACAGTATACAAATGTATTTGGCTGTGGGTCTGTTACGTTTCTGGTTTTGTTCTCCTGCCCTGCATACATTTGGGTGCGTGACGTTGTCCCGAGCTAAATGCTTAAAGCTAGTAACCAGATTTGTAACTTTACTGATTTTAGGGAGCGTGTCCTATAAGGCTATCTGGTTTCTCCATGTATAATGTCAAACATAAAACATGTAGTTAGACTTTTATTCATTGCTCTACCTTTGTACTGTGTCTAGTACTGTACATTTAAAAAGGAGCAGACAAAATCAGACCTACTCTTGTTTTGGTCACCACTAAAGAGGCAGAGCTTGTTCCTGTTGATTATCACCTTGGTAATTAAAAGCATATGCTTTCCAGTTTGAATTTTTCTGTTTTCCAGTTAAACAGGTCCTGGTTTGCCTTGATGAGGGTTCTTCTCTGCTAGGTTAAGGATATCTTTAATGCCCAGTATTGATGACCTTTTAATGTATCAAATCAGATCATATCTGAGTCCTGTGATGCTGAAAAATAGGACTTTATACAGACCAGTCCCTCTCTTAGCTAGATGCAGCTATCACATAAATAGGTCTAATGTTATTTGGATTAAAATTAATTATATTAAGTCAGATTTCAACCTACTGACATATTTAGGGTTATACAGCCACAATTAAAATCATAACTTGGCCCACAGTTTATCTTAAGGAACAAATCATGTCTACTTTTGCATGGTTCCTGGGCTCCTTTGGAATGGTATTGCTAGAGCACCTGCTCCACTGCCTCCTTCAGAGCAGTCCTGGAGTGTGAAAACAGACTCTGAGATTTACAGATCCTCAGAGTGGTTTCTCCAGCTTCATCAGGGATCTTGTTGCTATAGCATCTGCAGAAGTAATCTAAACTAAACAGCTTTGTAATCACTCTTGCTTTTACTCTCAAGAAACAAGTATGCCAAAGACTTAAAGCTTTGAAGTGGGGCAAAACACTAGTTGTAGAATACATTAGAACGAAAGGATCTCCTTGTCTGGCCACCTTCTCCGGTATGGTGATAAATACTGCTGTGGTGGTTCTTTCTGGATAGTTATTTCCCATGAAAACCCTTACTAAGAAATGTGTTTACCTCCCCCCTGGAGTTGAGTGCAGTCCCCGTCTGAGAGCCGATATGAAATTTTTTCTCCTCCTCTGAATCCATATTAGCAGGGTCTAGGCGTAAAAAAGCACATTTAGTTTTCTTTGATACCACAATGGTTATGGTTGATTTTAGAGAGGAACTGTGTCTGTGAACAACCATCTGCATCCATAGCCATAGCCACAGCTTCTTTGGAGTTTCAAATATCAGTTCCCTCTGGATGCCTCACTCATGCTGTTTATACTGTGATCAGTACTGGGAGGTAGGACTCTACTCACTTCAGAGCTGTGCAGACCGAAGAGCTTACAGTGGATGCATAAAATGAGAAATGATAGGTGGATGAAAAATCCACAATTAATTCATTCCGCATTTGCAACTACTCTGCACAATATCTAGTATTCCATTCTTACAAAAAAGCAACCCAACCTTCTTTAAACTACATATGTGAACACCTGCTTAGGGTTGGATACAATAGATGAGAGTATGGAGCTACATCCCTAGAATGTGACACTCTTCCACATCCTCATATAGTGCTCATCTATTCTAAATGTCTTTTTTTTTTTCAGTAACATATGAGAAAGATCTTGGCATAAAGGAGAATATTTATAGAAATCAGAAATTAAGTACTTCAATAAAAAGTAGGTGAGACACTAGAATACTATTAGATGTTGGTTATTATTAATTCAAAGGAAGGGGGAAAAGGGTGTAAAATTAACACAACATTGGCTGAAGTTTATGGCTTTTGAAGAAAACGGTGCCTCAGAGGAGTAGTAAGACTCAGGCTTGATTAAACGGGGATTTCAGAAATTCTCTGCACTGAATGAAATAAAAAGGCATTCAATCTAATTAGATAGTATTGTGGAGGGGTAGGAGGTAGAGAGGTATTTCTGATCCATTGGCTTTTTATATAACCTTTAATCCATGGGATGTGTTTGTAACTGCTTTGGTAGATTTAGTTTTCTTCTCAAGGGAATTTGACCTCGAATTCTAACCTCTTGATAACTTGGCTTAGGAAAATTTGGAGAGAAAGCCATCTAATGGTCCTGTTAAAATACACAGACTTTCTGGAGGCCTGTTCTGTAATTTTTCCTGATGGAAGTTCATATTCTGGTCAAATGCCTTGCTTCTATTTTGATAAGGAAAAGATATTCAGGAGGAAATGCAGCTGTTGATTCTTCTCAAGAGATTTTCTTTGTGGTACCTACTTTATTTTATGATACAAGATGCTCACGAAGAGTCTAGAATACTGGCGAGCTGGAGCCAGGAGGAGTCACCCCTTTAATATACTAAGGTCATATATTTTTATTACTGTGGTGCAAAAAGGAAACACACCTTTTACTGGAATTACTTTTGGCTTATGCCAATGTGAAAGAGAGGAGATTTAATTAAAAAAAATGTAATTCAATGGACTGGTGCCCTACTCTTACATGTTGTTTTTCATCAGGTGATTTCAAACCACTTTACGAAAAAATTTTACAGCATATATTGTCCCAAAAAAGGGAGAGATTTGGGATTAGAATACAGAGTTTCTAGAATCCTACCCCCTTTTCTCTCTGTTGGGTTAAACTTTTTTCCTGCAGTTTTGATTCCTGGAATACGCATCTAGTTGAAGAACTATTAATTCTTATATACTTTGGAGGAGCCAGTTGGTACTTGTTCTGTAGTTGTCTGTTACGGAGTGAGTATAAGAAGATGTAGAGATATATTTAGAATTTTGCTCTTCATTTTGTCTCTACATCACCTTAATTTAAGGGTTAATAGGGAAATATGAGATAGCTAACATAATGCTGATTAAATATAGGTACAATTTTAGAAATGCCAGCTGTGTTTTTGGAAAATCTCTATGAAATTGTGAATTTCTTAATGGAGAACTAATAGAAAAGCATTGTAGTTATGTGTTTTGAAATTGAAGTAGTCCTTGACCCTTTGGAGAAGAGAAGATGCTGTTTCTGCTTAGAGAGCGTTACAGAATAGTTTCGATAGTTTAATTGGAGTCACTCCACACTTTCCATCTTCTCATTTACAGTAACATATCAGGCTTCAAAATTCACACTGAACTCCACAATAAACAGGTTTAGGACAGAGAAATATTGTTCCCAGGTGTACGGCTTAGGAGCTGACCCACTCATATTGCAGAACAATTTTCCACGTCGGTGTCATCAGCATTTTGGTCTAAATCTATGTTCACGAAATTCCTGAAAGGCTGAGAAGCCGAATATGTGCTTTTTTACTGTCGAATCTCTGTTTGTTTGGACAGCTTGGCAATCAGTGGAAATATCAGCCAAGGTGCCATGCACATTTTAGTTAAAGCCTCCAGGGAAAGCTTTCTTTATTTCAACATTGCTTATGCAAGCAAATTCCTTGTGGCATAAAATGTCACAAGATTAAACAAGTGTGAGTTACGTGTTTCCTTTTTCACAGTCTTTTATTTCCAATATTCTTCAATTAGGAGAATTTCAGAACTGCAAACTACTAGAAAGACAAGTTCAAAACAGAGTCTGGTTTATGATGGTTGCAGCTTGTGTTAAAGCTTATTTGCTAGTCTCGTGTTTGCTGTTGTTACATAAACTACTACCTATGGTTGCTGGTTTTGCTGAGCTGAGTTATTGAAGAACACATTACAACACAACTGCTTGTGCTTCCTTGGTTTGGTGTCTAGGAAATTTTGAAGGAAGAGAAGCTCAATGTTCTCATGTCTCCAAACTGAAATAGTTAATGTGTTCTGCAACAAATCAGCATCAGCAGCTACTGAGAGGAAAATCAACTCTATCCCAGCCAAAACTAGGACATTATCCAATAATAGAAACAGCAGCAAAAACTTTTTTAATAAATATATTGTATTAGTAAAAGAAACATCTGTATCCCTGTATTAATAACAGTCTGCCCACTACCTTTAAAATTCTATCATGGTGGTGATTTGTTTCCTCAGTGCTGAGGAACTGGCTGTAGCAATTTGTGTAATGGAGAAAACTACTGTTACTGAGCAGTGCTGAGTGATTGGATTTTATTGATTCATAAAAAACCTTGGAGGTTAATATCTTTGTTTTATGAAACAGATGTTTAATTCTGAGTCTGGGCAATTGGCTCTTTTATGTCTGAAGAGAAAAAAAAATAGATGTTTTGGATTACGGTTGACTGTGTAATTGTATATGACAGATGTATTAAATTAGCCTTTCCCAAAGCTTTTGGTGTTTTGCCTCAATGAACTGTAAATTTTACTCGATTTTCTCATTTGCAGGTGGCATGAGACCATTCTGTGCATGTTTCATGTTTCTTAGATAGGACAAAATATTCCAAGTTTGCTGTGAAGTTATAGACCATATACATACAGGTAAAAGACAAATTGTTTAGCCTTCATGCTTCAGATTATAATGTAAATGAGGGGAAGAAAGGAAAAAACCCTTAAAAAATAAACTGTGCATATGCTTTTGACTTGTCGAAATCCAAAAACTGAATGCTGTCCAGCTTTAATGTACCAATATGTGTCACAGTCTGCTTTCACCCCTTGAGTGCACCAGGGCATTCTGTGAGCATTAATGAATCACATGCTTCTAAATTTTTATTAACAATATACAAATTATATTTTAGCCCATGTCATTGTTCTCTACTGATTAAAGCACAGCAAACCTTTTATATAATGGGATGCTCTGTGTGGGTAGGTAACACTTGTGGAGCTTAATTTTCATCTGGTTTTCAAGAACCCTGACTAAATTCAGCTACTTGTTACCTTGATGTAAAGGCGGAGCAGTTTCTGGGGAATTACTATGGATTTACTTTGTTTTAACAGGAAACAGAATTTATCTCCTTTGATTTTAACAGGAGGAGAAACTTTCTAATTAGAATCACTTCTGCATTCACAGCACATTTATCTGATATGCTTTCCCTGGTTTTATTTCCTGATATGGTAAGCCTTTCTCAGATCATTTCTTTAAAAGCTGGCATCTGTTTTGTTTCCCTCTTTAAAAATTATCTTAAGAAAACTTTGTATTTATTTCCTTGTTTAATGTTTTCACCTTTTAGATGTGTCAAAAATACGAATTTGAAATTCTTATTTGGGGGAAGATATCTTTGCTCATTAAAAAAACAGATACTTAAAAAGTTATTTTTCAGGAAATAGGACAAAATATGAAATAACTAACTATACCAGATAACAAACAGTTTAAAATAGAGGTAGCTTACAACAAGAAAATTCGTTTTCTCCAATTACAATAAGAGCAGCTTATTGTTTATTTGTCAGAAAGTTATGTTACTCACAGAAAACTGAAGAATTACTGAGACAATAACGCATCCTAAGAATGGAAAACTTGCAAAAACTGCTATAGCTAAACACATTCTTATATAATTATTTCCTTAAAGAATTCTTCAGATTTCTTCAAAAGATGCTTCAGAAAAATTTGATCCAGTGCTACTAAACCAATGAGTTCAGTAAATTCTGGATTGAGTCTAAGGAGAGGATTCTTCCTCAAAGAAGAATTGAGAAATTTCTTGGAGGGCTTTTCGGTATGAAAATGCGATACAAACCGAGTCCTGGGAAATTTACTGTGATCATTTCTCACCATTAGAATTAACTGATGAAATGAATACATCATGCTGTGTCAGTTTATACCAGTTCGGAATCTGACTCTTGATCCTGGACAGCCTGTTCACAGGCTCTTCACAGTCACTTCGAGCTGCAATAAAATCCAATCAAATCCAGTGTTGATGCTCAGATGAGTAGAAAGGAAAGCCAGCTGGACTTTAGCATTTGTTTCTTTATTTTTTTTTCAGCCAATGTAGTGGTTAAAGAGTATTTTGTGTGCATAAATGGGAAAGAAATAATACACATTGGACACAATTGTAAAGGTAATTTTTCTACTGTTTGCTTATCTGTCCTGCAAGCTGACACAATGTTCAAAACAGATTTTTCCTTTTGCATGTTTTCCTTATTCTGAAAATTGAAATCAGTTTGGGTGGATTTATTAATGGTTCCTTTAATTAGTTTGTTAATGACTGTATTTACAAGACTGGCTGTGTAAGTCTCATTTCCTGCTGGTTAGAGTATAATAATTATTGATCTCTATACACTGTATTAAGAAAAAATACATAGAGATTTACTGCAAACAAAAGAAGCTTTTGAAAATCGTAACTCCTTCAGATTTTTGGAATGCATTTGCCTATTTCTTGTGAGTTATTACTACTAATAGGAGTCGTGTACAGTGGGAGGCAAAATGAGCTATTAACCTACGTAGCGAGTTGTAGAGTATTGTAAATCCTTCCTGTCTGTGTTATGATGGGATCCATTTGTGTGACATGCAGGATGAAGATAAATTAGTCATGTATCTTTCGGAGACTGAAAGATGGCTGAGAGAGAGACCAGACACAGCAGGGCCTATGCAGTGATGAAAATTCTGCCCTTCCCCTTCTGGTGGGCTGGAGGGGGCTGGGCAGGGGTTTGCTGGAAGACACTGTTAGTCTGAACCTGAAGCCTAAAGCAAGGACCAGCTGGGCAAGGGCACAGAGACAGGGGCATGTAAATCCCTACTTCAATGCGTTTTACTTAGTCACATTGAATTTTCTCTGATTTATGTGATTAAATGATCTAAGATAGCTTCATGTGGACTAGGGATAGTTTCCATTTGCTCTAGGAATATTAGAGTTTCAGTGTGCATACAAGCTACTTTTATGATGCGGTTTGTATTCTAATGACGTAGCCTCAAATAGGGAAATGGTGAATTCCACAGTACTTTTCATTGGCCTCTTATGTTCTGAAATACCTAGAGAGTGATTTCAGACTAAATTTCCTTTTTTCATATAGACTGGAACGAAAACTGACTCTTGGTACAACCATTTTGAAATCAGTTTCAGAAGAAAGTTTCAGTGTTCTTGTCTTTTTTTCATGGAGTAAAACTAGCTTTACAGGTTGCTGGGATTTTTCCTCTAACTTCTATGAATTCTGTCTGGTACAGCACACGTACGCGGTCTTGAGGCCATTACTAAGTCCCACTTCTCTGGGGTCGCCTAGCCATCCTTTTGACAACATGCTTCAAATCAGTATGTGACTGGCTTTTCTGGCAACAGCTTGTTGGAAACTGAGTACAGGGTAAAGCCTTCTGTAGCAGAAATCTGTGAGGTGACTTAAATAATCTAAGAAATGGTATTCAAAAGCCATGTAGGGGTTCTGGTGTTCAAAATTAATTTTATGAAGAGAAAAATACTCCAAGTCAAATTAGGCATCGTACTTTAGAACTAGTACTCTTTTTGCTAATAAGTTCTTGTCTTTCTGGTTTGTTTTCTATTCACTTTTCCATCTTATGTTTGTGTATCTATAATAAGTCACAAGGCTTTGTTAACAGAGTATTCTTAATAATTTGAGATTTTAACTGCTTAGTGCAGCCAGCTGGCTGCATGAGGCTAGGCTGGGGGCGGGGAGGGGGCATACAGCAGTAATACTTTACTATCCCAGCATGACAACACAGGAGGTCATTGCAGGCACACACATTATTTATATGATTAGTACTGTGTTTAATCCCTGAAGGGTACATCATACTTTGTGCTGTGTGTTGCTATCGGGTACTGCAGTAATAACGCTGGAATTCTGAGAGTACAAGTTAAGGTAGACAGGAGAAAAGGAATGTGTGTGTTTGTTCATAGAAATGGTGTCCAAATGTTCTTTAGGAGATGAAGAAAGAACGTCTTCCCCATAGACGTTTGATTAATTTCTTGTGTTTTTTAGAGCACGTGATACTCTTTAGAAAGACCAGGCTGACTGTCTACTTTGTACCTTCTGACAATGCATTTTTCCCCTAAAATGCTCCTTTTAACTTTCTTACATGATGAACCTTCTTTAGTTTCATTTCATTCTCAAGCACAAGATAAATGTAAAATCCTAGTAGAGTCCCGCACTTGTGGCAAGTGAGTGTCACTTTATTGATCACTTAGTCCAAGAACAATGAGAAATTGAGCTCAGGAGTTTGATTAATACACAACACATTTTTTCTCTTCATGAGATTAGCATAATCATTACAGTCTAGGAGTGTGTTTTCACTCAGAGTATCCTTCTGTAGCGGTCAAAGAATTAATTACACAAAGTAAAGAGACAATACTTTGCTAAGTATTTTGTAAGTTTGGTTGTTAAATGAGCTCTCTCCTTCTAAGTCTTCACTAAAGCTTGGCCAAGTCGCGGGAGTAAATTTATGGGTTGGTGATCTAATCTCTGAAGAATGGTAGATGATTATATTTCTCATTCAGATATAGATTTCAACTGTTTAATGTGGAGGGGGCATGAGCAGCGCAGAAGAAAACAATCAGACTTTGTCCTGGGGTCTGAAAGCCTGTGGCTGTGCAGGTTTGCTTCTGCTTCCACTGAAGATTTGCCATGGACTTCAGTGGGAGCAGGACTAAGCTTTGCCAAAAGAAGACCTTGATCCAAGCAAATACTAAATCGCAAATGTAACTTGATGGGAGAAAGGACATTACAGGAACATCAGGACAAGAGGGAACGGCCTCAGGTTGCACCAGGGGAAGTTTAGACTGAATATTAGGAAAAATTTCTTCACCGAAAGGGTCCTTAAGCATTAGAACAGGCTGCCCAGGGAAGTGGCTGAGTCACCATACGTGGAGGTATTTAAAAGATGTGCAGACATGGTGCTTAGGGAAGTGGTTTAGTGGTGGATTTTGCAGTGTTACATTTATGGTTGGGCTCAGTGATCTTAAGGTTGTTTTCCTACCTAAATGATTCTGCGATCAGAAGACTGAGGATGATCATCTATGGCAAAAATGGAGACCTGGCTGTTACAGATGGTTTTTGACCTTGAGAACTTCTTCACTTTGTACAGGCCAGAGCATTACATAATTTATGCAGAATTTATTGTTACCCAGTCTCTTAAAAAACAATGCAGTATTAATGACAAGATCTGTCTGAGAAGAAAGTTGTTCTTACAAAGCTCAAGAGAAAAGTCAATGGATTCTCACTATACACTGAAATCAGTATACAAGAGGAAAAAGAGCCATGTAAAATCTATACATTTTGTTTAATGAAATTCTGCATTTATATTTTCCTACTGTGTTTTGTGCTGTTTCATACTTAGTAATTTTGCTCTGTGCAAGTGCATCTGGGTGAAGGAACACAGAAGGAAAAGGGAAGGATGGAGAGGATAAACGTGGCTGGGGTGCGAAGATTATTTTTGATTTTGAAAAAAACTTCAATAGATACAGCTTGCTTCAGGACGGCTGTGCTATCCTCACTTCATTCCAAATTTAAACTTAAATTTCCCTGACATGGCCTTGCCCATTTATATACCTTTAGGGAAAGGAAATAACTTCATTCTTGTGTTTGCTTTCCAGTGTTTTACAAACCTTTATTGTAGGAAGAAGAATTGCGCAGACAAGAGGTATTCTGACATCCTTCTGTTGAACAATGCTGGAGGCAAATGGGTGCTATTCAGCGTAAGGAGAGCTGGCATCATCTCTCCATGTATGATTATCTGCAGAAAGAAATATTGTGGAGTTTATTGGATGGTAGTTATGAGTTCAGTTTTCCATATCTGCTAAGTCTGCTACACTGGAAGGATTCTGATGGGTGACTGAAGATGTCCTGGAATTTTGCTGAGAGTGAAGGATATTTTCTAGTTACCTTTTTCTCCTCAAAAATGATGTTGAGCAATACCGAGAGTATCGTGTAAGATACACAGACAATAAGTATGTGTGTTTCAATGGAGACAAATATTTCCAGAATCCATATAACAGCATTAGAGAGAATAAAGCATAGATGAACAAGAGCATCTGTTTTGGGTCATGGCTCTGTGAGGAACACAGCTAGTCATGGCCACTCACCCTCTCATGGAGTCCTCATTGCCATTTGCAAAGAAAGAGGGCTGACCTTATACACCGTGTAAAGCTTTTAAAAAGAATGTCCTTAGAAGTTGGAAAGTATGTTTGTTAAAAGAGGGAGAGATAATTCTGTTTTGCATACATAGGCCTTGAAACGTTGCAAATGGTGGCATGGCAGACTTTAGGGCTTCTACAGCATTTGAGATAACACTGTGAGACTTTGTGTTCTCCCATCCTGATCTGCCTTAACATATCTCTCATGCAATCGTTCTCACTGCAGTCAGGATACATGGTTATTAATGTACATGCTCTAAACCTGTGTGAGCAGAAGCTTTCATTTGCATCATCTGTGTTTAAGGTGCACTTCATTTCACTTAGAATAAATTATCATACATTGATCATTAGTTAGAAAGTTATTAACATTAATATAAACAAATACTTGCACATTTCTTATGAAAATTACCTTTCAGTCATGTAGGGGAAGTGGCAAGCACTTTCACATACGCTGTTCTTAATAGATTTGTTCTCTGTTTCCACTTCTGTGTGTTTAAATGGGGCAAAACTTGCTGGTGATTCTTTTCTGGTGGCTGCAGATCTACTAGGAAGAGGATTATAAGGCAGAAAAGCCCACCTGAAAACAAATAAGAAAATGTGTTCATAATATATTAGAAGATGATACTTCTTTCGGTGATCTATGTGGAATACTTCAGTCTTCACTCTTATTGCTAGGTATGGGTTATTTTGCTGGATTTGTGATACTTCGAAGCTACAAATAGAGGCATGACTGCAACATAAGCAGATAAACCTGAATTGGCTTTCATCTGCCTAATGTAGATATCAGTATCTATGAAATTTCAACCATTGGAAAGCTGCTACAGAACATGCTGAAGCCCTTAGTTTATGAGTTTACTGCTTCTGGCAGAGTGGGGTATTTGTGAGATCGAGACAGCACAGCTCCAAATCACATCTCTCTCTCACATTTGTCTTTCCTTACCCTGTGAGACTGTGGAGAATGTCTCCCTCCCACCATTCGTTGTACTTCCACTTTGAGAAGATTTTTCTTCAGATTTTTCTTCCTTAAAGGCCCTCTGAAGAAGGGTGGTTGATCTGAATGTGTGTTTTCTCTTCTGTGCAATATTATCTGGTTGTGGAATTTCTGCAGAGCAGATTCAGGTCTTCTCTCTGTACAGTCTGTCCATCTGTGTATCGTGCATATTTCCTTCTTAAACAGAAAATCCCTTCTAACAGCTGTGATCATTCATGCATGAGCACAGCATTTCTTTCTATTTTACCAAAGGCTATCATGAATACCCTACTTACAAAGCCTGGAAAAATTTGTGCAATAATACTGATAGATAAGATAAAAAGTATGGTTATATTCTGCATTTGAAGGACTGCTATGGTAGAAAATCAGTCTCATGGTATTTAGTGCTTTTGAGAAGTTATGGATTTAGCTGTGAATCCCACTTTATTAAAAAAACCCTTCACATTTCTGTGGTTGTAGAGGAAGCCCTGAACATATTTGAGTCTTTAAGGTTTATATCTAAAGACAAATAAAAAGGAATCCTTAATATTTCTGTGCAAGTTATTGCAATTCCTTCTTTCTGAGACAGGAGAAAAACAGACGGAGACTACAGTTATGAGACATATTAACTCTTAAGCTTGTAAGTGCAGACTGAAGTGTTAGAGCTGAAGTTGCTTTGTTTGTGGATTTTTTTTCTCTGATGCTTTGAGTGGAAGGAGAAATTCAAGAAGGGCGATGAAAATCTGTCTTGTCAGTTTGAATCCTTATTGTTTATTTTTCTGCAAAGTTTGTTGGAACAACAATATTTATTATAGTGCCTTCAGCACCCTCAAATAAGAGGTGTTATAAGAATAAAAAGTCAGATTATACTGTTTAGTTATTGACTTTATTCCTGGTCTGTGTAGACAAGAAACAATGTGAAAGGCATCTGCAAACTTGAAAGTACAGGCAGTAGAGATATTTACTCCAAATATATATTTTCTTCTCAAGCTCACCTAAAAGAGTTCTTCCGTTTTTATGGAATGCTTTACTGCTGGTAAAGTCAAGAAAATTTCTGGAGCTGTGCTGGGGACTTGACCCTAATATCTTCCCTTCTGCTGCTTCTCTGAACTGGATCTTTATCTGCATTTAGATCATTCTTAAGTCTCAGATGTAAGTAGGAACACAAGCTGCACGACACCCAAGTAAGCTACGGGAGAATCAAGAAGACCTACATATCACATCTTTCATCCAGGTCTTGCATAAACAGGGATATCTCCTTCTCTCCCTCCACAAATTATCAGTGAGAGGCCAGTCTCTCTCTAAAATACCAAGCAATGTAATACCAAAATACCGTTGTATTGATGCATGTTACATGCAGCCTACCAGTGTAGTGTGTTTCAGTTGCTCAGTCCAATTGCTGAAGCTTTCACTTCAGTCACACTTCTTAATTCCAGCAGTATTTCTGAGCCATTCTAACAATGCAAAAGCATACTATGATAAAATTGGGAAAAAAATTCTTCTCATGACGCGTGTTTCTTCCAAGGTTATGAAAGAATGATAAAACCAGAGTTTTCTTCTAACTCCATCTCCAGTTTTTCCCTCCTGAGAAAAGAATTGCTGAGCCAGAGCTAACGAATGACTGATTAGAGAAGAGCTGTGCAACGTTTTTCTGATGAACATATTTTGCTTTTGAGTACCTTTGTCTGAAAGGACATCTTTCTCCATAGTGACGTGTAGTTGGAGAAATGACCTTTTAAGACGGAAAAGCTATTCCAGTGCCTGCCACTTTTTTCCTTATTTAATCTAAAGCATTGAGGCAACTTACCTAGTCTCCTTCAATACATCTTATTATAATACATAGTTACTATGTAGTAAACTTTACCGCAACTCTATATAGTCCTTTGCTAGATTATAAGGCTGAGTCAAAAAATGCAGTATTGAAGAAGTATATAGAAACCCAACCCAAATATTAATTGTGCCGTTTGTTTCCTTTGATATATACCTCTGAATACTGCAAAACTGATTTTCTTTTTTTTTTTTTTTAATGCTTGAACAGTTATAAATTATCCTACACTCTTAATAGCAGTATGATTATCTTTTTGGAACAAAATAAGGGAGAAGTATGTTCATTATGTTAACTTTGTTTTAAAATGTTCCCCATAGTCACCAAGACTGAGTGCTTGAATATCCACTTGTATGATGTTAGAAGTTATGAAAAGGGGAAAAGTAGAAACGTGGAAACTTGCTTGTATGAACTAATTCATTTGTATGAATGAAGGTGTGAAGCTGTGCCTGGAAAAAGGGTGGGGGTGAGGAAGGTGTTGTTTTAATTTCTCTGTTTCTCAGCATCCAAATCTATTTTAGTTACTAGTAAATTATTTTTCCGTAAGTTGAGCCTGTTTTGCCAGTGATGGTAACGAGTAAGTGACCTCCCTGTCTGTATCTCAATTCATGAGCTTTTTCATCTTACTTTCTCCCGCGTCCTGTTGAGGAGGGGGAGTGGGATAGTGGCTGGGTGGGTGTCTGGCAGCTGGCCATGGGCAACCCACTGCAGTCCTGCATAGATATTTTTGTATCTGGTGGGGGATAGCCATCATCCCCGAAGCTGTGAGCAGTCCAGGATTTCATCTTGACCAAAGCATTCACTTCTGTAAGATCTTGAACTAGTTTTCCAGCATATTTTCCCTTGAGTCAACCCATTGAGATTCTGGTAAAATAGCAGGACCTTTCTGAAATTTAGTGTTGTATCTGAGCTTCTGCTCTGCTGGGTAAATATTAATTATTATTACTATCGGTGTGTATATAATACAGTTAATTTATGCTGTGCTTTGCAAACATAGATAAGGCATGTTCTCTATACTATTAGGAAGTTGCAGTTGAAATGAAACACACACAATTGCAAATGGCTGCAAAAGTGTATAGGAGTATTAAAAAGAAATGAGAGATTTTGAGGAGGAATTGGAAGAAGAGTGGAAGTTCTGGCTAACAGTCTGTCAGTCTAGATTTATGCGTGAGATCTTTGACAGCAGGATATGCCCTTTCCATGCTTAGCTTGTTTGGAAAGTTATGGAAGAATTTTTTGAAGAAGAATTATGAAGAAATTATGGGAGTGCAAAAGGGCTATGGCTCATGTAAGTATTAAAGACAAACAGGCCAATTTGTTCTCCTTTAACTGATGGCTTCATGTTTAATTTCAGCCTGTGCAAATAATTGCCTGGGCATTAGGGAAGAGCACTTCAGGTATTTACTTTTTGGTGCTGCTGCCTGTGTGAACACACATGCAATTTAAGAGTCATTTTGCACCATATTTTTGCTCATATTTTTTGGAGACCGTGCCTTGGGTTTCCAGAATTTTTCAATTCGATATATTACTAACTCTGTTGTCACTTTAGCTCTTCAGGTGTTATAAGTAACTGCAAAAATATCTTCCGTTGTTGAGGACTAGAAAAAAAGTTATTTTCACTTGCATGCATATTTTTCCTTCATTTTTTGATACGCCATACTACTCTGGCTTTTTGGAGCACGCCCTCTATGAATGCAGTTTGCTGTTGTGTCTGTGCTGAGGTTGAAATTACTGATTTTTTTTTTTTTACAGCTTTGTCTGCAGTAGGTCTTGCAGACAGATGAAGCTAATTTGATTGTGTCTTGCTGTGGACTCTCTCAAATAGTATACTGAAATTTAAAGACATGAATGTGGTGTATATTACAGGTGTAAAATACCCAGCCATGAATGGGAAATGGGAAGTCTGTTATGAAACAGAGATACTAAAGATTTAAAAAATATAATCTATGACCAGGAAGTGAAAGCCGTGTAATATATATAATAAAATCAGTTTTCCAGACACTTCTATGGAAAACTTTTCCATCATCTAGGCTTAGCTCCAGGGTAAATGGGTTGATGGTCACAGAAGACTTTCTTTGGAAAGTGTCATAAAAGTCAAGTAAGATTTGACCCTTATACTAGGCAGCGATCTAGTATAAGCCCCAGGAACTGCTGCGCTCTATACAGATTTAGAAGACAGTTACCTACTTAGCTTCAAGATCTTAAAACTGGATCTAATGCTTCGTTATTTCACAGAGCTAACTGGTACTGCAATATTATTTCAAATGCTTGATGTGAAGTATTGTAATCGTGCAAAGAAACACTGTTGTACAGGATCATTTTTACGTTCTTTACTCCATCTGCTTGTTCAAGGCATTGAGTTTTAATAATCCTGGGTCAGATGAAGTATGGAAGAAATACTGGATGTGATCCTTAATATTCAGTTCTCCAACAGTTTTATTGGCAAACTGACTTTCCAGAGGCTTGGGATTAGAACGTTTTCCATACCTGAAGCAGTTAATTTTCCTTCTACTGTATATTAACAACCACATAGTAGCTTCTTTATTCTTTCTAGGTGATAAAATGACTTGGACGTTTTAATAACATCTGGCAAATTATTTTCATTTCCCCTCTTACACGATTAATAGTTGTCTAGATAGAGGTGTAGGTACAGTGTCTCTCCACTTACTATGTGGGTTCATGCATATATAATGTAATATGGAGACAGGATGGATATAGAAAATAACAAGCAATCAGTATAATGGTTTGCAGTTAAAAACTGTAATCTGAGTGCTTAAAAAACTTTTGATGAAAGATTCCGAGTTTGGAATGTGAAATCAGTTTTGAATTTTACAGCTTCAGTAATCAATATTGAAAATTGACATTCAAGACAAGACAGCCAAAGTCTTTTGAATGAAATCTTTTGCTGACTTTTTCTAAAGCATTCTGCCTTGTCCAGCCAGTGAACTGCCGGTATGCGCTTTGTTCGCAGTAGGTATGCTTCTCGCTTGGGGGAGGGGGCATTGCAAAACAACAAACTGCTGTTGTTGTTCGATTGGCTTTAGATTTCAAATTGATTTGGCTGGGGACACCATGTTATACAAGTTCAAAAATTATTCAGGATATTTCCAAAGATGCAGTCAGCAAATTCCAGTGCTAAGAAACAGGGCACTTGCATATTAAACTGAATGGAGAGCTTATTAAATGAGTTACTTAAAACTCTTAGAAGTGTATTGGAAAGAATGAGTAGAGAGCCCTTCAGAAGCGGCAGCAGCAGCAGCTAAAAAGTAGATTGTTTTAAAAGGATCGTAAAAGATATCTTTGGTTCTCTTTTTCTCAAGGAACTGGTACAAATGAGACTTAGACAATTTGAGATGAATGAAGTAAGATATTTTGCGTCATGAACCATAGGTGCCAATACAAAAATTTGTTACTGCCAACTGCATGCTTTTCCTGGCGTTTGACATTTATAATTTATAGAGTGCAGTTATGTGGTTCTCATGATGTGTTATGTAATTGTATCATAGATTATGTGACACTGGCTAGAATTGGTAATAAAGAAGTTCAATTTCAGGTATTATATAGCTGTTAATTTGAGTTCCATATTGTTTTCATTCCAGATATAGGAGGCAATTGATGTGTTCCCAGCTGCACGTGGTTTTAAAGATATTGTCATCAATAATAATACGTCCTTTTGCAGATCACAGTAAATCAGTATGTGTTAAACCATATATTGGCTCTTTTATTTTTTTTAAAGCACATTTGGATGAAGTTTAACATTTCCAAGGGAAAAAGCTTATTACTCTTAAGAAAACCTGTGAAAAGCTGTTTTAGCCTCATCCTTTAGGTTTAGGAATTTTGCAGTTCAGTTCCCTTAGAAGTCTTGCAATTAGTTCAGTATTTTTCATGTGTTTGGGCTCAGGAATGACATCTAAGTGTCAGCAACTTGTTGTCATAGGAGCTTCTGTCCATCTGGACCACGGAAACTGTCTTTGTGGTTTTTCAGAAGTAAGCAAGTTGAGAAGGTGAATGTTGATGTAATCCCTGTATCTCATGACTGTGCTACAGAACATGTAAGTGGTTGATTAGAAAGTAATGTGACAAAAAGATCTCATCATTACAGTCTAAGAAAAGCCTAAACTTGCAAGTTCAATTCTCTTTCTGTTTCAGTTGAATTAGAACTTTGTTCTAAGACACCTGGAGATGCTGGGTTGAATGAGCAACAAATTGCTCTCTTCCTGAAATTCTGGAAGCGCTGATGAAATCACGTGCTTAAAACAGAGTAATGTCTGAAGTAAACTCTATTTTAGCAGTTCTGCAGTACCCGAGAAAATTGCCTACTCTCCACTTGGTGTGGTGGTTTTACTACGCTGTATCTAAACTTTATTAAGACTTTTAATAACCTTGTTGTTTTTTAAAGGGTCTTCATTAGAAGCACAAAGCTTCCTTTATCAAGTCATGATTTCACAGCTGTAGCTTGGAGGAAACCTGGTGTGAGAGAATGAGTTTAAGTCTTCCGAGACAAGAGGCTTGGAATCACAATGTGTCACTGATTGTTTGCTTGACCAAGGGGAACTGAATTTTTTGCTCAATCAGGTCACTAGTGGAAATTATATTTGCTTAAATACCCATCAGCAGATCTGTAAAGATGTATTTATTCAAGTTTGTGTAGTACTCAATACTTCTATACAAAATGTAGCTTACTCTATGACTGTGCTGATTTGTCTTGAGATTTCTCTTGAAAAACTAATACAATAGATTGTCCTTACAGCCCCATTTCAGCATGAGATTATATTCAGTGGTAGTAGCGGAATTAGGACTGATTTGGGCATCTGGATTTGGATGTTTTGATTCATTCTTGCTCTCGCCCTTGCTCTTGTTTTTCCTAATGGCAACAGAATCTGTTCCACTTTATATAATTTTACTTATTGCATGATTGCATGACCTAAACTTATTTGTATAGTAGTAGCTGATGGTCTCTCACTTCGGAGGTAGTTCAGCAAGGAGCTTTTGGATGGACTCTCTACCACTTTCCCTGATGCTTGCATCTCATTTTGCTCTCTTTGTTTGTGGTAGATTTTTTCATAATTCTTTGTCATACTGCACCATAGTGATAAAAATGGAGATCTCTACATCCATATGGGCAACCAGAACAGCTCACAAAATGCTCCTTCACTAGCCTGTGAACCATTGTTTTCTAGTACTAGTCCGTAAGCACAGCATTACTAATCTTCCTTGAATCTTTATTAATCACAGGTCTGCCAAATCCAAGATTTAAAGTATAACTTGGTAGGTATTGATGCTTTATTTTTATTCTTAACTGTGTTCCAAAGACCAAGCTGAGGAGTTCAAACTGCCTACTTCACAGCATGCAGTTCTCCAGTATTTATTTAGTGCAAAGCTGCAGACCGTACAAAGTAATCCCAGTGCAATATCAACTCGCAAACAATTTTCTAAAGCATCTTTAATGTACAGTGTTACTGTACCCAGAGGTGCAGGAGAGCAGTATTAATGCAGGCATGATAGTTCTAAGTGTTCATATGAGTCCTCAAGGAATAATAAACAGCTTGAAATAACAACCAACAAATTCTCCAGATGCTTTTTATCCATGTGTTGGCAACTGTGGTGATTCCAGATCAATGCAGGGTATTAAGACATTTTTATGATTGAGCTAAAAAGCTGCCAGGTTGTACAAGCATCAGGCTTGTAAAAAATAGGAGAGCTGAGTAAAGCCAACTGTATTCTATTCATAAACTGCAGGCATGGAACTTCTTGATAACGTACAAGATAGTGTCAGTAGGAGGGTTTTGGTTTTAATTTAGTGTATGCATACTGGGAAAGCTGAGGCATATGTAAGTCACTTGATTACCTGATCCCAATATTTGAATATTTTGCTGGTATAAAATGAGACTGCTGGCAGTAAGGCACAATTCATTCCTTAGACAACAGAAACACAAAGCCTTTATTTCAGATGCAATCCCAACAGAGCTCAGAGTATGCCTGTCGTAACAACTACTGGTTTTGACTCTCTTATTCCTGGATCAGCATAGCTACGTGATTTCTATTGATGCCACGGTCTGGCACCACAGAACTTCTCTGTAAAGCAGTGAATATATAGAGTACTTTTGTGACATTCAGTTGTCGTCTTGGCTTGTATCATGGCACAAAATCTAGACAAAGAAGCTGATCTGAAGATGATGAAGTCCTTTGGAGCCCGTTTTAATTGGCTGCATGGAGATTTGAATCAGACTGTATTTTTTGATTGCATGTGTCAAAACCACACGTGGGTTCATAAAACTGAGTTTCCTTAAGCTTTTTTTTGAAATTCTTTGATAATATGAAATTCCCTTTGCACAGTAGATTAAGTATTGACACAAACTCTTGTAAAGTGAAGTTACGGGTTTTCATTCAGCTCTTATAGCCATATACTTTTAATACAAGAAACATGATACAGAAAGTTCTAAGCAACAAAATTTTTCAGAATCCTCCAATCCTGACTAGTGTCAACAAGAAAACCATGGTGTTAATCATTTTACTTAGTGGCGTGGTTTTGCATCCCCTGAACTGAGCGTTTTAAGTGGCAATCCAGCAGTATACAGTCTCAATGAAAAAAATGAATGTAATAAATGTCTAATGCAGAAACGTATCCATGTAGGAATATGCTCTAAAATGTGAGCAAACATCTACCAGGCTAGGATTTTAGTATTTAGCAGTATTTTTAAAAATACAAAATATTTTCAAGACTCCATTGTTTAACATGGGTTAATCTCACCCAGGGAGGTACCGTGGAAGTGGCCTGGAGCAAAGAGCGAGAACTAGCGCTACCCATTAGCACCAGGCAGTGCAGAGCGTGCTGCTCCCATTTGGGTAGTTGCACAGCATCCCTTGTCCTCTTGTGTTAACCTCTCCTGAAAATGCACCCAGAAGTGCTGTAGGCCTTCTGAGTCTTAAGTATTTTCATGAAGTTTTGAAAGGTTTTCAAATACAAGCTGCGTTTTCCTGAAAATGTATCTGTAGCTATGGGTGATTAGAAGCTGCAAATCTAGTCTTGATACCTTTTTTTGAAAATGGCCATAGGCACCTCTTGGACAAAACATTATGAAAAGTGGGGTTAGTTCTGGGGTTTTATGTATTTATTTTTATTTACTCTTGGATGAATAAATACAGAACTTTCCACTGTTTATTCTTAAGTTATTAAATGTATTTCAGAATATTCTTGGTACTTACTCAAGTGCTCTCAGTTATTTGAATTTCATGCATTTTACTTCAAGCAGCATTTTGTATGAAAGCATGTTATTTATTAGTTGTCATCTGGTGCTCCTCTTTTTAAAAGTTTGTCAGTAAGTTAGGAGATTTAAAAGTATTTCTTTGATTTTGTTGACCTAATTTCATTTTTAATTGCTTCTCCAGTTGAAATCCAAATGAGGTTAATGTTCATCAGGTAGAGAGAGAAAACAAGCAAAAGAATAGAGACTTTACTTTTCTTGTTTTTATGCTTGAATCCTGATGAGTAGAAAATATTTTAAAAAGTCAATACTAGCTTTTTCAGAACTCCCAGGCTTTCATGTCATGATAGAGTAAACCACTTCTTCACAGGAATGCGTTACACAGTTTTAGCTAGATATTGCACAAAGAAAAGCTTTCTGAATATCATCACCTGTACTTTTCAGGGCTTATTTCTACAGCCTTGTTTCTGTGGCAAATTTACTTGCATGAGTAATCTCATTGGCTTAAATTGAATGCTGTCAGGAATAACAACTGTGTGAGTTAACTAGAGATGATTTTTATCCCTTCTTTTGAAAATGGAGGTATTAGAACTATTGCCTCTTAAATATCTTTCCAGTGCCCCTTGCACCGTTCAAGTTACACAGCACTACATAAAATTCATTACAACTCAATTGTAAGGCTCATTAGGTAGATGCTGGCATTTTGGCTATCTTACCAAGTTGTCAAACACATTCATTTATTATCCGTGCTATTGTTAAAATCAGAACAGTACAGTGAAACCAAACATAACATGAAAGATGGTTCAGAGCATAAAACACTGAATCTTTGCCAAGAAAATGCTTTATGTAACCTGCTTTGAAATCTCCCTCTGCTGTGTTCATGGCTGAAACACAATGGGAGAACTATACTTTGGAGGTGATAATGAAGTCAGAGCACCTTTGACAGATCAGCACTGCATGCAGGCTCATGGTGGGTTTTATCCTTTTCATCTCCTGAGTTTTTTCAGTGTGTAGAAAGTATATTTATCTACCAGTACACCTTTAAATATGCTTTGGCTCTTGCTTCCTTTTTAATTAGCATTGGTTTCCATGATGGAGTGCTAGCAACAGTAGAATTTGTGACAGGGACTCCAACTTCTTAAGCACTCTACACAGCTAACAGAGTAATTTGTCCTGTTTCAAGCAGTCAGAGTATCCCCACTCAGGATGGTGTTTACCAGCACCCAGGAGCTGCTTTACTTAGTGGGTCATTAAAGCAAGCTGCAGCCGATCATTTTCAAGACTGAATCTACTGTAAGGGTGCTTCCACGTATGAGGTTTGGAAACTAGGTTAGCTTTGGTGTTTAATTACTCCTTTCCAAAACTGTGGGTTTCCCTTGGTTCAGTGAGTATATGTGCTTGTAAATGTTTTGTATACCACCATTATGTGCAAATTAGTGCAGTTTACGTACACCATGTTTTATCCTAAGGTGCTTATTTCATCATAGTGTCCCTTTGTTATTAACTTAAACAGGGACTATAGAAACCTCAGTTAAAGTTTTTCTTCATCCTGTTGTTTCTTGGGACCTTTTTGTTAGGACCTGCATGTCCAACATTCTTCTTCTCAGGTATCCTTAAATTACCAACTCCTTTGTACCTCTGAACAACATCTCCCAGTCTCTGATTATGTCAGCCAGTTCAGGCTGAGCTTTCTGTGAGCCTGCCCAGCTGGCTGGTTTCAGTAGTAGTAGCTGTACACCCATGCGGTCATGAAGATTTGCATAACCAGGAAAGGAAGTCAAGCATGCAAATAAGAGGACACCAGCTTCAACAGAAAAATCTTGCATCTCTGTGCAGTGATTCCTGCTACAAAGATAAGTTTCTGCTGTCTGTGCTGGTTATGTGGAGTCAACACTGTTGTAGATTGTGCATTTCATTTTAAATACTATTGCTGTTGCTGAGCTCTTTCCTGGTGAACTGTTCTTATTCTGGTCATCAGAGTAAGGACCACAAATCTGCACAATCCCATTGCTCACAATGTTTCCATCATGTTCCATGTTTCACTCCCTGGTGAAGTAAATGGAGCTAACATTTCAGTTTCAGCTTGAATTATACCAAGTCCCTTTAATCCAGTGAAGTTCAGGCATCTTATATATTGCTACTATTTATTAATTTGTGTCTCAACATTATGAAGTCACAACTCATTTAAGGTGAACTTCCTTTATGCAGAGATTATATCTTGATTTGCTGCACTGGTTGCATCTTGATGGGTCTTCCTATCACAAAATAAGAAAGTAACAGCTTTGAACTCCTTGGAAACAGGCACATCCTCAATGATGCATGAAGGCCTCCTGAGAAATGTATCAGGGAGAGCTCTGACTCATGCTCCTGTTCCACAGATGAAACCTATTGCCGAGCTTGACATGGGGATTTTTATGTTGATTGGCCAGGATGTGTAGGCTTTTGGGGTAAAGAGGGAACTGGCATCAGTCTAGCATGCCTCATCCCCATGTGCAAAGTTGAAAGGTTCTTAATGCCCAAAAGATAGGAAAATACCACTGAACTGTGAAGGAATCAGAATAGGCTGGTATCTCACTTCTCAGGTAGCCTGGCTGACATCGGTAGAACTACTCACAAAGCAGGGACTTGGAGTTCCCTGCTTTGTGAGGGTGGTGGTCATGATCTGATTCCAATTAAGAGCTGCTTTTCCAGTCTAAGTCAAGAAGTGTGCTTCTTAGCAAAGCGACAGTCGGGTTTTCCCAGGAGTATATTGACCATGTTTTACTTATTCCCCTGCCATTCTGTCAAAGCAAGATGAAAAGCGTTGTGTTTCTTTACTTCGCTCCTCAGTGGCCAAGGTAATGAATCTTCCCTAATCTGTCAATGTCTGTGTCCTCTCCATTACTCAGAGACACTAAGCAAGATAAATGGTGCTGTGTAATGACTGTGTAAGAATTCCCGTCATGATTCGTCTAAATGGGCAGGGCAGCTCCTGGAGTTACACACTGTCATGTGCAGATTCTGTTTCACCTGGACTTTGAACTTAGCTTTTGAGGTTTAAACTGGAGCTCTAGTCCCACAAATCTCAGATTAAGTGAAGTCTTTTATAACGTCTTTTCTTGCATGGTCATTTCTTGTGCTTCCTATTTGAGGAGATAATGGACACTGTAAATTCTCATGTAAGAGCACCTCTGTCAGTGAGAGCCTGAGCCCCAGAAAATTAAATTCTGCTGTAGTAAGTGTTCAGATTTCAAGCCACAGAAACCTTTCAAGTAAAAGCTACTCAGTGCATAGTTTCTCTATTAACAAACTGCTGTATACACTAAATTATATTATGTGGCTGCCTCCTGTTTAGATAAGCACATAAATGAGATGTGCTGAATCTACTTTTTTCACAGTAATTCAAATTAGGTGTTAAACTTCAGCCGAAACTTTAAAAAGGACATTATTCATATGAATGGGAGTAGTTACCAGTTAATGCTGACACCTAAATGGGGAAAGTAATACTGTCAAGAAAGGTCGGAATTCCAACATCCCCTCTGAAATTTCTTGCAGAAATGAGCAATATAAAATTTTCAGAGGAATATTGAAATAATGTAAGGAGGACATTTATTATTATTTCACCTAATTGTGATAAATTTACCTTCTTTAGTTCTTTTAATTTCAATTTTATTTACAGGCAGAAATATGTGATATGCATTAGTAAGTGCTGTTCTGCTCTTGATAGGATCATTTGCATGTCTGTATTTGGTGAGCACTGCGGTGTATTCTTGTGTAGGATATGTGTGACCTTTAGATACGAGGGCTGTAAACAGAAATTTACTATGCATTTATTTTTTCCATTAGTATAAGGTTTTCATTGGGCTATAGGAATACATAGCTTGATTTTTATTGTATTTTCTTTTAACTTTATTGATAGAAATATTGTTAAGGCTTATTGTTGGCATGAAAACATGCTAGTTCAACAGATTGTTGCAACATTGTTACGAAGGAAGAATTTTTTTAAAGTTTACCCTCTGTCTGTGAGCAGTAATGCACGCTACTAATACCTGCACGCTGGAAATTGGTCAGAGACTAAACTTTCCTATAAGCTAATGACACAGGATAACAACTTAACTTGAACTTAATCTCATCATAGTACAACAACGGGCTAATTGGTCTGCACTATAAAAGACTGAAAATCGTTAAGCACTTGAAGCAATGATGTGAGTTGAGCTGTATTTTGGTCAAGAGACAGCATGCAGGAGACAAAGCCCCTGTGGTTTGTAGCTTTGATCAGATTCTTTGCCTTCAGACATTGTTTTCTTTTAGTTCACTGACTGCTTGTGAACGCAGAATACTGATGGTATGAGGCCATCCGTAAGTTAAGGTTGAAGCGGAGAGGAATTGTTTGTTTCTGGATCTTGACTGTGTTTGACCATAGTTTTAGGTTTGAAATTAAAAAAAAAAAAATAGATTTGGTTTGAGATGAAATTTCTTATATTCTCTTGAGATGCAAAGATCAAACATGTGGGCAATCCCAGAAAAATTCCATTGTTTGGAGTTGCACTTATATCGGAACATAAGTTATAAAAATAGTTTAAGCTGTGGAGAAATAGACCCTGAGTATGGTCATGGAGCACTGTCAGGTCTAATGTTCTGCTTCTCTTGTTTTGATCTTTCCTTATGCCAAGTAGACCTGACCAAGTTAGTGGATTCACTCTTGGCTTCCTTGCGGTTAAAGTTAATCGCAGCCAAGCTGCATCGTGCTGCATGGCACCGAAATATCTAATCACTAAAGCCAGAGGCAGGACGTGTAGCTTCAAAAGCTATATCATTAGAGGAGTTGTACTGTGCTTTACTTTTAACACTCTATACTAACAAAAAGCAGACTTCTTCATGTAGATGAGACAGAATAATAGCAACATGTTTGGATTTCTTCTCCTGTGCAAAATTATGGTTTGAATAGTGATTTAATTCTGTGTATTACTTAGCACATTTATGATGGGAGCCTTCACGTGCATATACATATATACATACCCCAGGAGCTGATGTGGCTCACTGAAGAGAAGAATGTATCTGACATTTGCCTTATTGGTGAACCTTATGAAATTAATTTTAAAGGCAATATAAATACGTCTCTGCTACTTTACTGTAGCTTTTTAATAGTCTGTCACTCCAGAATTAATAGGCATTGGGCAGTATTAGAACTCATGTGGTCCAATATCTGAGACAGCTACTGCTGGTACTGGACAGTATGCAGTGCCTAAGACTGCAGGTCTTATCTCTGTCCTAATGAAGCTAAGTGTCTTTAAAATTCGTAGCAGAGGACCACAATTTTTTTTCTTTTTCTTTTCTGACTCATCTTCTGATGAAATCATTGTACAGCCAGCTGAAAATCATCATTATGGTAGCACTTAGTATGAGATTTAGTGAGATACAGCTGAAACTGTTCTTCAAAGAGCTTATTCTCCTCAAATACTTGGAGAACTGGTACTTCACCATGAGCAGCAGTCACATACTTCCTCTGCTACTTTTCCTTTTAGCAAACAAAGAGAATTTTTGGTCTTTACTTCTTCTTCCCCCCCCAGTAATGAGAAACCTTTTCTACTCAGGTCTCAATCAGCCTGCACACCAATTAAGCTAATTGGCAACATATTTGATACACTCCCTTAATTACAGCTGCAGAAATTTTCAGAGAAAACCTTTCTTTCAATCAAAATATAAAAAGCAAGTCCCCCTCCTCAACTCTAAGTATTACCTGGTAGGACTGTTAAAATGCTTTGAGAAGAATTTGGTAAGGTGACTCCCTGGCTGTCTGGTTGCCGTGGCTGCTTAGTACTGTTTGAGTGTTTCACTGAGGAGGTAGACACTTGTACAAAAAAGGTGCATCTTCTATTTTAATTTCATGTTTCCTATGGATTGTTGGTTTAATGTGTGACCCCTTTCCATCTAGCATTATTTCAGCTGAGCTGCCTTGACTTATTTTTAATCAGCTACCAAGTGCAGTTACTAGTTCTGGTCTTCTTACAAAGAAGTAATTTGTTGCCTTGGGCCTTGTGACTGAAAGGGAACAACGCTTAAGCAGGGATGTGCATATAGAGAGGAAGACAATGACTTCTAACACTGTTGAAATGTCAGACAGTGACCTTTAATAAGACTGAAAAAAACCAGAGGGCATAAGCCATAAGGGATGTTTCTGCAGGAGCAAGGCTGGGAGTTGACTATTTTTGTGTTTATAAAAAAAAAAAAGGTGTCATATTGCTGCCTTCAGTTATTCAGTGTATGGAATCAGGCACCTTCCTAAGCAGAGATCACACTGCGATTTGCTGAGGAAATGAGAAGAGTTGTCTTTTCAGAAAGTAGAGCTGAAATTAAGGGCATTTACGGGTGTGCATCCTTTTAAATGTAAATAATTTGGAACATTCTGGCAGGATCAGTTACTTACAAAAAAGAAAAAGCAACAACAATTAAAACAACAGCCCCTTCCCAAAACAAAAGCACAGGTGCTGTGCGGATAAAGCAATCTGGAATCTTCAGCTAAGGTGAGAGAGAAGGGCTTTGTTTCACACTGTGTTGGAAACACCTGAATATAACAGAAAAGTTTTCTTGGGAACTTACCTGTCCCATGCTTGAAGGAGAGTGCTGGTGTTGATAATCATGCTGTGTGTCCTTGCACAGTGTCCAGCTGTTCTTCAGGATTAGCCTGTGTGGTCACAAGGTGATGTAATAGCGAATTTCAGGTGATTTACGGCAGCAACAGGCGGAAAAATGCGAATAGATATACTGAACTGCTCCAGGTATAAAGTATTTACTTTTTAACTTGTATTGCAGTAACAACTAGACAGAATTTAGTTCTTTTGTGCTGAGGAAAGAACTGCATGCATATGCAGCAGAGATATAATATTAACTTGAAAGGACCAGCTATACAAGTTTTTTAGCACGCAATCTGCTTGCGCTGCTAATTCTCATGGGAGGCTCTGTGCACTTTATCTGACAAACTTTTTATTGGGAACATATCTCCTATTTGTGTACAGTATAGGAGATTCTTCACCTATTGCAAATACCTCCTACCAAGTTATTACCAATGAATCTGATCTGACTTCCTTCTTCAGGTCGCATAGCAAGGTATGAAAATTACTGAAGTTATGCAAAGTTATTCACTTTCCGTGACTATGGTATCAGTAATGCTATTTGCTATTTATACAATTGAAAACTCTGAAGTCTTAAACTTTGTATGTGGCACCTTTGTGAACCATATGCAATTTGGGAGAACGCTTTTAATGTGTCATTTTAATGCTTTTGCTTTGCTTCACTTTCCGTGGTTTGTCTTGGTTGATTTATTACCGTATATTTCCTAAAGTGCCAGGCAGTAAATGTCTGTACATTCTGTGATTTATTTGAGCAACTCAGACCGTTTTTCAGGAAAGAGGTCTTGTTATGGGTTTGCGTGGCAGGTTTTGGTAGCGAAGGGGCTAAAGAGGTGATTTCTGTGAGAAGTTGTGAGAAGCTTCCCCCATGTCTGATAAAGCCAGTGCCATCCGGCTCCGAGACGGACCCGCCTCTGGCCAAGGCCAAGCCAATCAGCGATGGTGGTAGCGCCTCTGTAATAACATATTTAGGAAGGGGAAGAAAAAACTGCAGTGAAATGGCAGTGAGGAGAGAGGAGTGAGATGATGTGAGAGCAACAA